>OLZA01000001.1_pt1 | contig 261673 bp, 212 predicted proteins | sample 1673431 | NCBI WGS metagenome assembly OLZA01 (sample SAMEA103958111, study PRJEB25191) | human gut metagenome | biome: human-associated habitat [ENVO:00009003]; feature: intestine environment [ENVO:2100002]; material: feces | place: Germany | collected 2013/2015 | reverse complement strand
ATTTCCATGTCTAAATTCTTGTCAAACTCGTCGATAATACAGAAAATTTCCGTAACTTTGTCCTTGGTAATCATCGCTGAATATTTTTGTAACTCATTGATTTTCACCTATAAAGATACAAAATATTTGCGAGATTACCAACTTTTTTATTTATATTCTTATCCCGAACTGGCGTATAATTCATTTTCTCTTGACTTTTTCCGTAATTCTTATTTTGTTCTTTACTTATAGCTTAATTTGCAGATAATTTTCGAGAACTGTGCCCATGCGGAGTTGCCGGGCATAATCCAATAGTTTACTAATATTCCGTCCAGTCGGGCAAGATAGTTATCAATGATTTCTGAGCAGAAATCTATACCTATTTTATTTCTGAACTTAAAGGCATCGCAAACGCATCTTTCCTTGTCATAGATTCTGATATCGTAACCCTCCACACTCATTTTGATTTACTCCTATTTCCCAAACAGAAGCCGTATAATGATGAAGTTCTATTGGGGGATACGAGGGTGTTATTGCTTTTCTATCTCTTTTAATGGCTACATGATAGGCTTGTGGCATAGAAGTCATAAGCTTGTGTATGCTCCATGCAGACCAGAGGCAGAAGATCCCACCTGGAATAATTGCTTCTATGTCAATCATGCCAGCTGAAAGTTGGTCAATGTTGGCATTCAGTCCTCGTCTGACTTGCACAAGTTCTCCTTGGCGCACACTTTCCAACATCTTATAATATGAGGTACGTCCTTTCTCTTTCATGTTAGCTGATGATATGTATAAATTCGATTTTTTCATTTCTTGTCATATTCATCCGTACAAATATACCATATATATAAGTGTGGTATATTTATACAGGAAAATATCCAAAGATCATAAATCTAACTTTATGATTTGGATAATACATATACTTTCAGTAAAAAAATTTGATATTCTAAATTCTATTACATTATCATTTACCGATGCAGAAGTGCTGAAAAACGTTGTTGAGCACTTCCTGGGGGGTGATGGAGCCGCCCGTGATGTCGGCTAAGGCGTCTAGGCAGGCTCGGAGATGCTCACTGAGCAAGTCACCGCTCAGTCCGTTTTCCATCCCCTGTATGACAAGGGAAATAGCTTCATGGGCACGGATGAGGGCTTCATAATGCCTAACGCTGGTGATGATGACATCGTTTTCCGTTATCTCGGGGATGTCGGCGGCCTGGTAAAGCGCATCCTCCAGTTCCCGCAGGCCTTTACCTTGCTTGGCGAAAAGGGGCAAATAACCTTTCGGGCACATCTCGCCGCAGAGATCTATCTTGTTGCGCACCATGAGCAGACGCTTCCCCTCGCAATGCTGGCGCATGTCCCGCAACTCCTCTTCCGTGGGACTTTCATCTGTCACCCACACCACAATCATGGCCTCATGGAGCTTTTGGTAAGTGCGCTCTATGCCGAGTTGCTCTACGTGGTCATCAGTGTGCCTGATGCCCGCGGTATCTATAAAACGGAAGGTCAGACCATGTATTTGCGTGGTATCTTCTATCACGTCGCGCGTAGTGCCATGTATATCGCTGACAATGGCTTTTTCCTCGTGGAGCAGCTTGTTGAGCAACGTGCTCTTGCCCACGTTGGTCTTGCCCACAATAGCCACGGGAATGCCTTGTTTTATGGCCTTTCCTGTGGCAAAAGTGCGGGCGAGCCACGTGATGCGCCCGTCTATCTGTGTCGCCAAGGCCAAGAGCTCTCCCCTGTCGGCGAACTCCAGCTCCTCGTGGTCGCTGAAGTCCAGCTCCAGTTCCATAAGGGTGGTGATATGCAGCAGCTGTTCCCGCAACGTGGAAAGTTCGTTCGAGAAATGGCCACGCAGTTGGCTCAAAGCCATCTGGTGGGTAGCCTTATTGGTGGAGGCTATCAAGTCGGCCACGGCCTCGGCTTGGCTCAAGTCCATTTTCCCGTTAAGGTAGGCCCGTTTGGTATACTCGCCAGGCTCCGCTTGCCGGCACCCGCACTCTATCAACGCACGGAGGATGCAGGCGATGACATACTGGCTGCCATGACACGAAATCTCCACGCTGTCTTCTCCCGTATAGGAATGGGGAGCCTTGAAGACGCTGGCCATCACTTCGTCGATGGCGTTGCCCTCGCTGTCGGTTAGCTGGCCATAGTGGATGGTATTGGGAGCCGCCTCGGTCAATGGCTTTCCGTTGGCCTTGTGGAACATCTTGTCCACGATGGCAAGGCTTTCATTTCCGCTTACCCTGACAACCGCTATGGCTCCTCCTGGCCTCGTGGCCAGCGCGCAAATGGTATCGTTCAAGCTGTTGGACATGCTTCTATATTCTGTCAAGCACCAGGCGTATCAGGCTGTCGATGGAGTTTTTGTATTCGGTATTGGCCTCTTTGGCGCGGCGGTTGGCCACCACCATGCAACAAGTCATGGCATGATGCCCCATCAATCGAGAAAGGCCAGCCAACGCGGAGCTTTCCATCTCGAAATTGGTGATACGCAAGCCTTTATACTCAAAAGCTTCTATTTTCCTGTTCTGGTTAGGATCCGCCAACGGCACGCGCAGTTCCCTACCCTGCGGCCCATAGAAACCTCCGCAAGCGATGGTCACTCCACGCACCATGTCGTTCCCCGCGATACGCTCTATCAACTCGGGGTCGTTGTCTATGACGTAGGGAGCGCAAAGCTGCGGATTCCAATTCATGTGATTCGTGAATTGCCGCTCGAAATCCAGGTCACATACCTCATCCCGACCCGCGTAGAAATTGAGCAGGCCATCAAAACCAATGCTTTTCACCGAGGCTATATAGGTACCGGTAGGCGTATCGGGTTGCAGCCCCCCACAGGTTCCGACACGCACGATGGTCAGGGAACGCAGCTCGGGCTTCTGCTCACGGGTTTGGAAATCTATGTTGGTCAGGGCATCCAGCTCGTTGACCACGATATCTATATTGTCGCACCCTATGCCCGTGCTGACCACAGAAACCCGCTTGCCGTTATAAGTTCCCGTGACGGTATGGAACTCGCGGCTCCGCACATCGCATTCCACTTGCCGGAAATGGGAAGCTACCAAGGCGACCCTGCCAGGGTCACCCACCAGGATTACCTTGTCGGCCAACTGTCCGGGCTTAACATGTAAATGGAAAACGCTGCCATCGGCATTGATGATGAGTTCAGATTCAGCGAAATACTTTCCCATATAGCGTATCGTTTTTTGGATGAAAGAAAAAATCGCGGCTCGCCGTCACTTCATGAAGACGAAATAGACTGCGGCCACTAAGCAAAGGAAAGCCGCGGCATGGTTCCAGTGCAACGACTCTCCCTGGAAGAGGATATGAGCAATGATAGCGAAGATAATCAGGGAGACACACTCCTGTATCACCTTCAACTGCACCAGCGAGAAAGGCCCCCCATTGTCCACGAAGCCTACGCGGTTGGCGGGCACCTGGCAGCAATACTCGAAAAAGGCGATCAACCAGGAGAAAGCGATAACGGCTATCAGGGGCCAGTGTTTACTGACCCCTGTTTGCTGCAGCTTCAAATGTCCATACCACGCGAAAGTCATGAACACGTTGCTCAGCACGAGCAACAACACGGAATATAATCCTTTCGTCATGGCCTATTCGTTTGACTGCTGGCGCAAGCGTTCGTCCATGTGGGCGGCGGCACGCCTTCCGTCTCCCATGGCCAATATCACGGTAGCGCCACCACGCACGATGTCACCGCCGGCGAATATCTCCTTGCGGGAGCTTTGCATGCCCTCGTCAACCACGATGGTATTCTTGCGCCCTAGCTCCAGTCCCTTGATGCTGCGGGGAACAAGCGGATTGGGACTCACGCCCACAGCCACGATTACCTGGTCGCATTCCAGCGTGACGGTCTCTCCCGTCACTTCGGGACGGCGACGCCCGCTTTGGTCTGGCTCACCCAGTCTCATCACGTCCAGCACGGCAGCCTTCACGGCTCCCTTCTCGTCCGTCAAGTATTCCTTGGGGTTGTGCAGCGTCATAAAACGGATGCCCTCTTCCTTGGCGTGCTTCACCTCTTCCAGTCGGGCGGGCATCTCCGCCTCCGAGCGGCGGTAAACCAACGTCACGTCAGCACCCAGTCGCTTAGCCGTTCGACAAGAGTCCATGGCGGTATTGCCACCACCTACCACTATCACTCGCTTGCCGAGATTCATGGGTGTGTCGGTGTGTGGATTGGCGGCATCCATCAGGTTCACCCTCGTGAGATACTCATTGGAGGACATGATGTTGAGGGCGTTCTCTCCAGGGATATCCATGAAGTTGGGAAGACCCGCTCCCGAACCGACGAAGATGCCCTTGAAGCCTTTCTCCTCCAGCTCATCCACGCTGATGGTCTTACCCACGATGACATCCGTCTGGAAGTGGACACCCATCTTGCGCAGGTTGTCTATTTCCACGTCCACGATTCTGTTGGGCAAGCGGAATTCCGGAATGCCGTATTTCAAGACACCGCCTATCTCATGCAACGCCTCGAATACATATACGTCGTAACCTTTCTTCACCATATCGCCCGCAAAACTCAAGCCCGCGGGTCCAGAGCCTACCACCGCAATCTTGATGCCATTGGCAGGCTGCGTCTCGGGCAAAGACATCTGCCCGCTCTCCCGCTCGTAATCGGCGGCGAAACGCTCCAGGTAGCCTATGGCCACGGCAGGTTCGTTCATCTTCAGGTGCACGCACTTGCTCTCGCACTGCTTCTCCTGCGGGCAAACCCTGCCGCATACGGCGGGGAGCGCCGATGTCTGCTTCAGCACCTTGGCGGCCGCCAAGAATTGTCCACGCTCTATGTTCTTCACGAAAGAGGGAATGTTGATGCCCACGGGACAACCCTCTACACACTGCGGATTGGCACAGTCCAGACAACGTTTGGCCTCCGTTACGGCCATCTCCTTCGTGAGTCCCTGGTTTACCTCCTCCAATCTTGTCTTGGAACGATATTCCGGATCCAATTCTGGCATGATGACACGGGGAATGGCCATGCGCTCCTTTGGTTTCATGGAGGCACGTAACTCCTTGCGCCACTCCGCATTACGGTCTGTCAACACATCAATAGGTTCATCGGTGGGTTCCACATCCATGGTGACGGAAGTGATGCCAACCTGCTTCTTGTTGCTCTCCACCGTGTCTAGGTGCTCCTGAAAATGCTCCATCTCCTCACGCTCCGCGTCCTTGAAGGTGCCCATGCGCTTGAACATCTCGTCCCAGTCCACCAAGGAACCGTCAAACTCGGGGCCGTCAATGCAGACAAATTTCGTCTTTCCCCCTATTGTCAAGCGGCAAGCCCCACACATGCCCGTTCCGTCCACCATGATGGTATTGAGGGAGACATCCGTGGGAATGCCGTATTTCTGGGTCAGCAGACAGCAGAACTTCATCATGATGGGAGGCCCTATGGCAAACACCTTGTCTATGTGCTCCTGCTCTATCAGTTTCTCAATGCCCACGGTCACCACGCCTTTCTCTCCATAGGAACCGTCGTCTGTCATGATGAGAGTCTCGTCACTGCAGGCCCTTACCTCGTCTTCCATGATGATAAGGTCTTTGGAACGACCCGCCAAGACTGACAGCACACGGTTGCCCGCTGCCTTCAAAGCCTTGATGATAGGATACATGGGAGCCACTCCCACTCCGCCGCCGGCGCAAATCACCGTGCCGAAGTTTTCGATATGGGTGGGATTGCCCAAGGGGCCTACCACGTCGGCCACGCAGTCTCCCTCGTTGAGCATGCAGAGCTTGGTGGAGGAGAGTCCCACTTTCTGGACCACCAGCGTGATGGTGCCAGCCTCCACGTCAGCGTCCGCTATGGTCAAGGGCATGCGCTCGCCGTTCTTGTCCACTCTCACGATGACGAAGTTACCCGCCTTCCTACTCTTGGCTATCAATGGAGCCTCCACTTCGAAGCGGTATACTTTCTCTGAATATCGCGTTTTCTTTACTATCCTGTTCATGGCGCGGTTTTCTGTTTCGCTTATTATATAATAATGTATAGCCTTTACTCGAAATTCTTGTCATCCAGCATCTCGAAACCGCAATAGGGAACGAGCACCCTCGGCACACGGATGCCGGCAGGAGTCTGGTTGTTCTCTATGATGGCGGCCACGATGCGCGGCAAGGCCAGAGCCGATCCGTTCAGCGTATGGCACAACTCAATCTTCTTGGTGTCGGCATGACGGAAACGACACTTCAAGCGATTGGCCTGGTAACTCTCGAAGTTGGAGACGGAAGAAACCTCCAGCCAACGTTTCTGGGCGGCACTCCATACCTCAAAGTCATAGCAAATGGCCGAGGTGAAACTCATGTCACCACCACAAAGACGCAAGATATGATAAGGCAATTCCAACTTTTGCACCAACCCCTCCACGTGATTGAGCATTTCATCCAAGGACTGATAGGAGTGCTCGGGGGTGTCTATACGAACGATTTCCACCTTGTCAAACTGGTGCAAGCGGTTGAGTCCCCTCACGTCCTTGCCGTAGGAACCGGCCTCGCGGCGGAAGCAAGCGGAGTAAGCGCAGCACTTGATAGGCAATTGCTTCTCGTCCAGTATCTCGTCGCGGAAGATGTTGGTGACGGGCACCTCCGCCGTGGGTATCAGGTAGAGGTTGTCCAGATTGGCGTGATACATCTGTCCCTCCTTATCGGGCAACTGTCCTGTGCCGTAACCGCTGGCCTCGTTGACCACGTATGGGGGTTGCACCTCCATGTAGCCAGACTTGCGGGCCTCATCAAGGAAGAAAGCCTCCAGCGCACGCTGGAAGCGGGCCATCTTGCCTATGTATAGCGGGAATCCCGCACCGGTTATCTTCACGCCCAGGTCGAAGTCCACCAGGTTATATTTCTTCAGCAAGTCCCAGTGGCAGAGGGCATCCTCTGGCAGTTCGGGCTTTACGCCGCCCTCTTTCACCACGACGTTGTCGCTCGCGTCCTTTCCCTCTGGCACCAGCTCGTTGGGGATGTTGGGGATGGTCACCAGCATGGTGGTCAGTTCCCCTTGCGCCTCCTCCATCTCCTGCTGCAGGCGCTTCTCCTCCGCCTTCAGCGAGGCCACTTGCTTCTTTATCTCTTCAGCTTCGTCTTTCTTGCCCTCCTTCATCAGTCCACCGATGGCCTTGGCCATTTGGTTGCCTTGCTGCTTATTGGCGTCCAGCTTCTGTTGGGCTTCCCTACGACGCTTGTCTATCTCCAAGACCTTGTCTATCGCTTCCTTGGCACCGGGGAAGTGTTTCTTCTCCAGTCCTTTTACCACACGTTCCGTCTGTTCTGTGATAAGTTTAAGTGTTAGCATATCGATACTAGTTTTTAAAACCTCATTATCTGAATATTGCTTGCAAAAATACAAATAAATAATGACATACGATTACCCTAAGCCCAAAATTTTACCGACAGGACATAAAAGTGTCAACCATTGGACGGCGATAAGCCTTATAACCAAGTCTTCAGGAAGCGCAGGACGTGTTCCTGATTGCCCCTGTTGCACTCATGGGGCTGGTCTGCCAAACAAGTCTCCAGCTTGGCGGAAGCGGCTTGACTTTCCCATACCGCCATCATCTTGGCGAAAGCGTCTCTCACGCCGGGCACGGGAAACAGCTTGTCTTTCTTCCCCGATATGAAGAGCATAGGCTTGGGGCAGGCCATGGAGGCGATGCCGGGATAGTCCATGTAGTTCCTGACGCCTGGCAGGCAGTTGGCGAATCCCCCGTTCTCCTTCCTGCCATACTTCATGGAGAGTTGCGCCTCGGTGGTCACCATCCAGCAGAGGGCGCACCCCACTTTCACCCTGTCGCTCATGGCGGCCAACATCCATGCCCTGTAAGCTCCCATCGAGAACCCCACGGCGGCTATGCGCGTGCTGTCCACGCAGGGCAGCGTGGCCAGGAAGTCCGTGCAGGCTATGTCGTCATAATGCATCATGCCGCAGAGGTTTCTGCCCAGCATCATCATGTTGCCTGCTATGATGTCATACTTTTGCCGGTTCTCTCCCTCCTTCCTGCCTCTTTCTCCCCACAGGGGTGCGTCGGCGGAGAACACCACATAGCCTTGCTTGGCCAGGTAGTCACCCATCCACTGGCCGCCATAAAGCGTGTCCACCCATCGCCGGGCATCGTTCACCACGGCCGTGTCCTCTATGGCGGCGATGGGGCGTATCATCTTCTCCTTGCCTATGAAGAAATGGGCACCATGGTCATGCAGCAGATTGACGGCAGGATGAGGCTCGTCGCCGTCGGGAATCAACAAATAGGCGGGCACCCTATACCAACGGGATAGGGCGATGGAGAGTTTCTTGACGGTGTAGCCGTCCCTCCTCTCCTCGCCTATCACCTTCACATCATAGTCCGCGGCGGCGGGAGCGGCGGGACCCATGCACTCATACACCTTGCGGCGGGCTTTCTCCCTCCAGGCGGCAAAGTCGCGTTCTGGATCGTTCCCCCACTCCATGGGATAAGACAGAGAAGCCTGTATACTATCAATGTATACAGGCATCTCGTGGTCATACTCGTAACTGCCTCTCGCCTGGCCAAAGGTTGTCAATGAGCAACAGGCGAACAACGCCATGGCCAAGGTCTTTCTCATTCGCCCCCGGCAAGTGGAGCGGCCTGAGTGTAAACGCGGGCGCCAAGCTCCTTGTCCAGCATATAGAGACCATAGCCATTGTCGCCTATCATCTCCAGCTTGTCTATGATGTCTTGCGCGGTCTCTTCTTCTTCCACCTGCTCATCCACAAACCATTTCAACATGCTCTGCGTGGCGTAGTCGTTCTCCGCGGTGGTCAGGGCGAAAAGGTTGTTGATCAAGGAGGTTACCTTCTGCTCGTGTGCCAAGGTGTCCTTGTATACGTCCAGTATGCTGTTCCAACTGGTGGGCACCGCGTCGATGGCCTTCAGCGTCACCTTTCCGTTACGGGAGATGATATAGTTGAAAAGTATCTTGGCATGGTCTTGCTCCTCCTCAAACTGCACCTCAAACCATTTTCCCATGCCCGACTTGCCCTCGGCATGGCAATAGGCCGACATGGAAAGATACAAGTAAGCCGACCAAAGCTCGGCATTAATCTGGGCGTTCAACGCCTCTTCAATTTTCTTGTTCAGCATAATAATATTCCTGGTTTAAATCGTTTCTAAGCTAATCGTTTTTGTTATGCGAAATTACAAAATTATGGGTAACACACCAAATTCAGCGCACTCTTTTAACTAAATTTAGACTTAACGTGAATTTGGCGAATTTGTTTTGCGCATATCGAATATATAAGTTATAATATTCTTATCTTCGATACTATCTGAAAGATAGTTATAATACAGACGCTACTCTCCCGCAATGGTGGCCACCAGACGGCGAGGGCCGCCATAGTCACGGAACTCGCAAAGGTAGATGCCCTGCCAGGTGCCGAGGTTCAGCCTGCCGTCCGTGATGGGGACAGTAATGGATTCACCCACTATCACCGTCTTGGCGTGGGCGGGCATGTCGTCATCGCCCTCCAAAGTGTGAAGATAATAAGGCTCACGCTCTTTCACCATCCTGTTAAAGATAGACTCCAAGTCGGCACGCACGTCGGGATCGGCGTTCTCGTTGATGGACAAGGCTGCCGAGGTATGCTTCACGAACAAGTGGAGCACACCCACCTTGGGCAGCGGGGGCAAATGGCGCAGCACCTCGCCTGTCACCAGGTGGAAGCCCCTGCGCCTGGGCTGTAACTGAAACTCTACTTGTTGCCACATGGCTCTTTCGCTGTTTGATATACCAGAAACATTCATAAACGAGGTATCGCACGGATAGGGACGCCCTGCCCATGCGATACCTATCTTAACATAAACGTGTATGAAAAAAGGGGCATCAATCCTTGGGGGCGATGTCGGCCGCCTTGAGCATGTCGGCTACCTCGGCATTGACACGCCGTGCAAACTCCTCCATGGTCATGGTGGCTTGCTCACCGCCACCCTGCTTGCGCATGGACACGAGGCCATCGGCAGCCTCCTTCTCGCCCACGATAATCATATAGGGTACACGTTTGATCTCGTTGTCACGTATCTTGCGGCCTATCTTCTCGTTGCGATCGTCGAGCGTAGCCCTCACGCCCTGTGTGTCAAGATACTTGGCCACCTGGCGGGCGTAGTCGTTGTACTTCTCCGAAATGGGCAGGATGGCCACCTGGTCGGGCGTGAGCCACAAGGGGAAGTGGCCGGCGGTGTGCTCGATGAGCACGGCCACGAAACGCTCCATGCTGCCGAAGGGGGCACGGTGTATCATGACAGGCACCTTCTTGGTGTTATCCTCGTCAGTGTACTCCAGCTTGAAACGCTGTGGCAAGTTGTAATCCACCTGGATAGTGCCCAACTGCCAACGCCTGCCTAGTGCGTCCTTGACCATGAAATCGAGCTTGGGACCATAGAAAGCGGCCTCGCCCAACTCCACGCGGGCGTTGAGTCCTTTTTCGGCGCAAGCCTCCTTGATGGCGGTCTCGCTCTCCTCCCAGACCTCGTCGCTGCCTATGTACTTCTCCTTGTCGTTGGGGTCGCGCAGGCTGATCTGCGCCTCGAAGTCCTGGAAGTCGAAGATGTTGAACACGGCCTGTATGATGTCCATCACGCGCAGGAACTCGGCCTTCACCTGGTCGGGGCGGCAGAAGATGTGCGCGTCGTCCTGGGTGAAGGAGCGCACGCGGGTGAGGCCGTGCAGCTCGCCGCTCTTCTCGTAGCGGTAGACGGTGCCGAACTCGGCGATGCGCAGGGGCAGATCCTTGTAGGAGCGGGGCCTCCAGGCGAAAACCTCGCAATGGTGGGGGCAGTTCATGGGCTTCAACATGTATTCCTCATCCTCCTCGGGAGTGTGGATGGGCTGGAAGCTGTCCTTGCCATAGTGAGCGTAGTGGCCAGAGGTGACATAGAGGTTCTTACTGCCGATATGGGGAGTGATGACCTCCTGGTAGCCAAAGCGGGTCTGTATCTTGCGCAACATGTCTTGCAAGCGCAGACGCAACTCCGTTCCCTTGGGCAGCCAGATGGGAAGACCCTTGCCCACGCGCTCGGAGAAGAAGAAGAGATCCATCTCCTTGCCTATCTTGCGGTGGTCGCGCTTCTTGGCTTCCTCCAACATGACGAGATACTCATCGAGCATCTTCTTCTTGGGGAAGGAGATGCCGTAGATGCGGGTCATCTGCTCGCGCTTGGCGTCTCCGCGCCAGAAAGCGCCGGCCACGCTGGTAATCTTCACGGCCTTGATGATGCCCGTGGAAACCAAGTGAGGACCCCGGCAGAGGTCGGTGAAGTTGCCTTGGGTGTAAGTGGAGATGGTGCCATCCTCCAAATCCTGCTCTATGTGCTCACACTTGTAGTCCTGGCCATCGGCCTTGAACTCCTTGAGTGCGTCGGCCTTGGAGATATCCTTCCTCACCACGGGCTCATCCCGCTTGGCCAGCTCCATCATCTTGGCTTCTATCTTGGGAAAATCGTTCTCGGAGATGACATCGCCGGCCTTAGGCATCACGTCATAGAAGAAACCATTCTCAATGGCGGGGCCAAAACCGAATTGTATGCCAGGATAAAGCTCTTGCAAAGCCTCGGCCAAAAGGTGGGCCGACGTGTGCCAAAAGGTATGCTTGCCCTCTTCATCCTCAAACTTGTAGAGCTCTACGGCGGCATCCTCGTTGATAGGACGGTTCAACTCTACGGTCTCGCCATTGACCCCGCAAGATACAACGTTGCGGGCGAGAGCAGGCGATATGCTCTCAGCGATTTGCAAACCCGTGACTCCCTGCTCGTATTCGCGAACGGAGCCGTCGGGGAAAGTGATTTTTACCATAACAAATTATACGATTATTTGTAACTATATGTGTAAACTCTCTTTGTTCCGCGCAAAGTTATCACAAATTCACGACATGCCCAAACTTTGGGACTGTTTTTTGCTGCCATGGGTGGATTTTCCGCTCTCCTCCCTATTGGCTGACGGTCACCCGCAAAGGCATGGAAAGAGATTGCCGCCAAGCCCACAGCCAAGCATACCACTCCCGCTCGCCCCGGAATCCGAAATCCTCATTGGCACTGGTGTAGGCCAGTTTATAGTGAAGTGACTGCCCCCGCGGCCTCACCACCATCGTGTAGTCATCCTTATTGGCGGGAAGTTCGCTGTCCAGATAGTCTCCAGGCACGTAGATTCCCAGCCCCACGGTCTCCTGCTTGTGCTTGCCGTCATCCTTGCCCGTGGGCCAGTCGGTGCCATAGCAGCCCCTAAGACCTTGGTGGTCGGTGTACTCGGTGGAGTTCTTGACGTTGATAATCCCCGTGGCAAAACGATAGGCACTCACGTCACGGTCAAAAGTCACATCCACATCCACGTCCCTGTGGCCTGCATAGAGCGTGTAGCGTATCACCATGTTGACGGGTTTCAGCCCAGGAGCGGGCACGTAGCCCAGGTCTTCCACCTCCACAATGGCTCTGAGCGGCCCTTCGGCGACCACTCGCTGCGTGCGCCAGCGGACGCTGTCAAGCTGCAACGAACGGCTGCCGTCCCAGCCTCTCAAAGCGCCCAAGCCATAGGTGTCGCCCACCCAAAGCACGTCATCTCCCATCCCCGCCGCCAACTGCGCCGAGTCGGGATAGAACTGCGTGGCCTCCAAGATCAGTCCCTTACGCGGCTTGCCGTAGATGTCCACGGTCTGTCGGTGGTCATAATACACCCTGAGAGCCACCAGCTCACTTTCGAAACAGACACCATGGGCGTGAACGTAATGATAGGGGTCTTTCGTGCGGGGGGCAAAGGTGATGGAGCGTACCCAGGTATCTTGCCGGTTCTTGGCCAACTTCTTGTCCCGGCTGGGCAACATGAGCTGGGCATGGGTGCGGGCAGGATAGTCGGCTTGCCGCCCGTCCTCATAGAGCATGACTTGATAGGCCTGGCTTTCCCGCGGCTCCACGTTCACCAAGAAGCAAAGCTCGTCGGCGCGGCAATCCCCGTCGAGATCGTCCAGCTGGCAGGGGATTTCCCTTCCCTCTCTCGTGACCACCGCACGTACCACGTCCAAGTCATAAGGCGACAGGTCCACTACCACGGGCTGGTCTTTTCTCTCCTCTTGAACGGGATTAGTGATAGTCACCGTCAACGATGTCTGTGCCACACAAGTGACAGAGAACAACCACGACAATAAAATCATTAAGTGTTTGTTTTTCATCTGTTTTAGCCAATTAGTCAATAGTGGAAGTTTATAGTGGCAATTGGGTATACAGTTTTTTGCCACGAGCATAATACTGCCACACTAACGAACAAGGAGCGATTTCGGGAATAGACTCCAACTTGCGAGCGGCGGCTATACGCTGGCGGTCTTCCTCGAACTGCCTCCGCCACTGGCGAAAAGCCTTACGGGCACGGAAGATGGCCTTGAAATCTCCCACGTTGCCATGCAGCAAGAGGGTCTGGAAGGCGGCGATATAGTCCAGCCACCAACGCACACGCATCACATGGCGCAATTCTCCATCGGGCAAGTTCTTGTAAAGCATGGTAAGATTGTTGCGGAAATTGAGGAAAGTCTTCCGGGGATTGCCCTGTGGCAAGGTGCCGCCTCCCACGTGGTAGACCAAACTTTGGGGCAAGCAATAAAGCTTTCGGCCACGGGAGCGAAGTCGCCAGCAGAGGTCTATTTCCTCGTTATGGGCAAAAAAGCGTCCATCCAACCCGTCCGCAGCCCAATAGTCGCGGGAGCGAATCATCATGCAAGCGCCCGTGGTCCAGAACACCTCAGCGGGCATATCGTATTGGCCATGGTCTTTTTCCACCGTGTCAAATACCCTCCCCCTGCAAAAGGGATAGCCATACCTGTCCATGAACCCACCACAGGCCCCGGCGTACTCAAAGGAAGAATGGTCCCGCTCAGAGAGCAGCTTGGGCTGGCAGGCGGCCACCTCGGGATGGCTCTCCATGAAACCGAGCAAGGGAGTGAGCCAGCCAGGAGTCACCGCCACGTCTGAATTGAGCAGCACATAATATTCCGCCTCTATCTGACGCAAAGCACGGTTGTAACCCTCCGCGAAACCATAGTTGGTATCGAGCTTCAACGTGCGCACCGCAGGGCATTCCCGCTCCAACCAAACCAAGGAGCCATCCGTGGAGTCGTTGTCGGCCACCCAGACCTCTGCCTCATCCATGGAAAAATTGACCACCGAGGGCAAATATTTGCGCATCATCGGCAGTCCATTCCAGTTGAGTATCACTACAGCAATTTTACCCATATCCCGCGAAGATACGAGTAAATTCGCAAACTCAGGGCATTTGTCGCAATTTATTTCGCAAAAGATCGGTAAATTCGTGGTTTTTCAGTCCCCAACGAGGCGCAATCAACTTGTCGGGAGGGCATTGGCTGACGAAACGCTCCAGTATCAGGTCATCGCGCAAGAGGCTGATATAACGGGCGATGAGGTCGAGATATTCCTCCACCGTATAGACATGGAAAGGCTTTTCCTCGTAAAGGGCGGCCAAACGGGTGCCTTTCACGATTTGCAGTTGGTGGATTTTCAAGATGTCAATGGGAAGGGAAGAAATAACGGGAGCCTGGCGCAGCGATTCCGCCGCGTCCTCACCAGGCAACCCCAAGATGACATGGGCACCTGTCAAGATGCCTCTTTGATGGGTGCGCTCCACAGCCTGGCGGGCACAGGCGAAGTCATGGCCTCTGTTAATGAGACGCAACGTAGCGTCGTTAGCCGTCTCCACGCCATACTCCATCAAGAGGAATGTTCGCCTGTTAAGCCCCTCCAGGTAGTCCAAGAGTTCATCGGAGACACAATCGGGACGGGTGCCTATCACCAGTCCAACCACATCGGGTACGCGCAACGCCTCCTCATAGAGTTTTCGCAACTTGGAAACAGGAGCATAGGTATTGGTAAAGGCCTGGAAATAAGCAAGGTACTTCATGTCGGGATACTTTCGCTGAAAGAATCGTTTCCCCTCCTCCAGCTGCTCGGTGACCGACTTAAGAGGATTGCAATAAGAGGGGTTGAAAGTCCGATTGTCACAATAAACGCAACCGCCCGTAGAGAGGCGGCCATCCCTGTTGGGACAGGTGAATCCAGCGTCTACGGCAATCTTCTGCACCCTGAAAGGGAAGCGCTGGCGTATCCAAGTGCCGAAATCGTTATAGGTGAGCATTTTCTAGAGAATGGCTTCCACCCGCAAAGCGGTATGGTCTGCGTTGAAGTCGCCCAACTTGACACGCTTCAACTGGTTGTCATATTCCGGCCTCGCCTCCCCAGGCGACAGCTCAACACGGACATAATTTCGGGTAAAGCCGTGCATGGCCTTGCCCGCCGGGGCTTTCTCGAACAGCACCTCCGCCTCCCGCCCTCTATGGGCAGCATAGAAAGCCTCTGTCTTCCGGTCGCTCAGCTCCAACAGCAGCTTGCTCCTACGCTTCTTCTCCGCCTCTTCCACCACGTACGGAATACGCAAGGCCGCTGTGCCTGGCCGCTCTGAATATGGGAAGACATGAAGCTGCGTAACGGGCAGCGACTCCAAAAAGTGATAGGTATGGTCAAAATACTCGGGTAATTCGCCTCGGCAGCCCACCATCACGTCCACGCCAATGAAGGCCCAGGGCATGCGCTCCTTGATATGATGCACCTTATCAGCAAAAAGGGCGGTATCATAGCGGCGGTGCATCAAGCGAAGCACCTCATCGCTGCCGCTCTGCAGAGGAATATGGAAATGGGGCATAAAGGCACGTGAAGTGGCGCAGAAATCTATCAACTCATCATCGCACAAGTCTGGCTCCAAGCTGGATATGCGGAAACGGCTGATACCTTCCACCCCATCCAAGGCCTTCACCAAATCGATGAACCTTTCCCCCGTGGTACGACCGAAATCGCCTATGTTCACGCCTGTCAACACGATTTCCTGGCCTCCCTCACAGGCTGCCTCCCTGGCCTGCTCCAGCAAAGTGGCGATAGAGGGGTTGCGGGAATTGCCACGGGCATAAGGTATCGTGCAATAGGTGCAATAATAGTTGCAGCCATCCTGCACTTTCAGGAAGTAACGGGTACGATTGCCACGGGAACAGCTGGGCTGGAAGTCCTTAATATCCTTTGTCTTCACGGAGTGGTAGCGATGCAAATGACCTTCGCCACGTTGACTGAAAGCCTCGGCGAGATACTGCGTGAGACGGGCCTTTTCATTGGAACCTAACACAAGGTCAACACCCTCTATCTGACTTACTTCCCTGGAGGACAACTGGGCATAGCAACCCGTCACCACCACGAAAGCCCCTGGATGTTGCCTCACCATGCGATGGATGGCTTGCCGGCACTTGTGGTCGGCCACTTCCGTCACCGAACATGTGTTAATCAAGCACAGGTCGGCACGTTCTCCCTTCTTGGCCGCATGCACGCCCATCTCCTCCAACATCTTGGCGAAAGTGGCCGTCTCGGCAAAATTGAGCTTGCATCCCAATGTACAGTAGGCCGCCTTCTTGCCCTGCAAAGCACTCGAGTCTATCATCACTATCAGGTCTTTTCCTCCAGCCAGTCGCTATCGCACCAGCCCGTATTATACAATATGAATATCCTCAATTCCCCCAACAGGAAATAAGAAGCATTTTTATGGTAAGCTTCCGCCTTCAAAGTATCCTTGCTTCTATGGCCAAGTATTATTGGATACTTCACTATTTATCCTTGCTTCTATCGCGGTTGAAGCATAGTTTCATTTGCAAGGGAGTAATTGGGCAAAATGCGGATATTCATTTTATACAAAAAAGCCGCCAAGTCTGAGACTTGGCGGTGTTTCTCCAAATTTTTCAGTTCTAGCTACTCGCTAATTACTCAGCAACAGTAGTGTCAACTGCAGCGGTGTCAGCTGCAACAGTGTCAACAACAGCGGTATCAACAGCTGCGGTATCCTCTGCAGGAGCCTGAGCGGTTTTGTTACCACAAGATGCGAAAGAGATAGCTGCGATAGCTACGAACATTAAAACTAATTTCTTCATTTTCTTTGCTTTTTAAATCAGTAAAACAATCATTCATTTATTAAAACGATGCAAAGGTAAGTATTTTTTTTATTCGTTGTTCTTTTTTTTTCGTTTTTTTTTAGGTCATTTCCGTAACTTTTTTGATAATGCCTGTAAATCAATTGTTTACGAATTATTAATTAATGTTAACAACTTAATTGTGTGCCCAAACAGCCTTGATTCCTCCCAAAATCAACTTCCCTAACAGATACCCGAAATTGTCCTTTCATCACCGTCTCCGCCACCTTCAACCAATCCCAGTTTCACTACCATCTGGATGAAACATTTTGACCCGAGACGTCATTAGACTTTGAGAGTAATACAACGTGAGTTCGATGAATCTCAGCTTACTGGCGAAGGCGCAAGATAACAGGAACAAAACCAAGAGAATATAGTATACTTCTGCATTCCACGACGTGAAATAGCTATTCCACGTCGAGAAACAGCCATTCCACGTCGTGGAATAGCTATTTCACGTCGTGGAACAGACTTTTCTTCTAGCTTCTTGGAGTTTATGTACTATATGAAAAGGATTTTAGATATGCGTAAAACACAATTCGCCGAACTCATGAATACACAACAGGGAAAACCACCATGAAACAAAAATATAGAAGCAAAAAAGGTGAAGTCTCTCACGAGACCCCACCCCTTTAAACCAAATATGAAGAATCTAATTAAAACTCATCCCATGCCTTGATGTCTATCTCGTCAAGCGAAAGAGAGCAGAAGGCATTGATAAACGCACTGGCCAAGCGGCTATTAGTAATCAAGGGGACATTGAGGTCGATGGCCGCACGACGTATCTTATAACCATTAGACAACTCCGACACGGTCAAATCCTTGGGAATGTTGACCACCATGTCTATCTTATGCTCATGCAGCATATCAAGTGCCTGCGGGTGCTTTCCTTCCTCAGATGGCCAGTATACCAAGGTGTTCTCTATGCCGTTCTCAGTTAAATACTTGCTGGTGCCAGATGTGGCATAGAGCGTATAGCCATGGTCGCGCAGCTGACGCGCAGCATCGAGCATCTCGGCCTTCTGCTTGGCTCCACCCGTGGAAAGCAGAATGCTCTTCTCGGGGATGCGATGACCTACGGAAAGCATACTCTTGAGCAGAGCCTGATTGGTGTCGTCGCCCAAACAGCCTACCTCGCCCGTAGAACTCATGTCCACTCCCAACACGGGATCGGCCTTCTGCAAGCGATTGAAGGAGAATTGGCTAGCCTTGATGCCCACATAATCCAAGTCGAAAAGATTCTTGTTGGGCTTCTCTACTGGCAATCCCAGCATCACCCTGGTGGCCAACTCTATCAAATTAATCTTGAGCACCTTGCTCACGAAGGGGAACGAGCGGCTGGCGCGCAAATTGCACTCGATAACCAATATCTCGTTCTCCCTAGCCATGAACTGGATGTTGAACGGACCATTGATATGGAGTGCCTTGGCTATTTGTTTGCTCACGCGCTTGATACGACGCAGGGTCTCGACATAAAGCTTTTGGGGAGGGAACTGAATTGTAGCGTCACCGGAATGGACACCAGCGAACTCAATATGCTCGGAAATAGCGTAGGCGATGATCTCGCCATTCTTGGCCACGGCATCCATCTCTATCTCCTTGGCATGCTCGATGAACTTGCTGACCACCACGGGATGGTCCTCGCTCACATTGGCGGCCAACTGCAAGAAACGGCGCAACTCGTCCTCATTGGAGCAAACATTCATGGCCGCTCCAGAAAGCACGTAAGAAGGACGCACCAATACAGGGAAGCCCACACGCTCAATGAACTTGTCGATATCTTCCATGCTGGTCAATGCGCTCCACTCAGGTTGATTGATGCCATTGCGAGTCAACATGGCCGAGAACTTGGCGCGGTCTTCCGCCCCGTCGATGTCCTTGGCGGACGTTCCCAAAATGGGTACGTTCTCGGCATCAAGTTTCATGGCAAGATTGTTGGGTATCTGGCCGCCCGTGCTCACGATCACGCCATGGGGCATCTCCAAGTCTATGATATCCATTACGCGCTCAAAGGTAAGCTCATCGAAATAGAGCCTGTCGCACATATCATAATCAGTGGAAACGGTTTCTGGATTGTAATTAATCATCACCGAACGCCATCCTTCCTTGCGAATGGTATTGAGCGCCTGCACGCCACACCAGTCAAACTCTACCGAACTGCCAATGCGGTAAGCACCAGAGCCCAGTACGATGATGGAACGCTTGTCGTGGGCAAAGTCTATGTCACTAGACACGCCCGAATAGGTGACATACAGGTAATTGGTCTGGGCAGGATACTCTGCGGCCAAGGTATCTATTTGTTTCACCACGGGAAGGATGCCCTGGCTCTTACGCAAGTTGCGCACTACAAGCATAGCCTTGTGCATGTTGTGGAGCTCATCCTCCAGTCCCACGGCCCTGGCCACCTGGAAGTCAGAGAAGCCATATACCTTGGCCTCCCTAAGCAAATCCTTGCCCAATGTGTTGATATTGCACTTCTTTAGTTCCTCGTCAATGTCAATGATATGCTTCAACTTCTCCAGGAACCACTTGTCAATCTTGGTCAAGTCGTGTATCTGGTCTATGGTGTAGCCCTTATGCATAGCCTTCGAGATAACGAAGACTCGCTTGTCTGTTGGCTCCATCAAAGCTTCGTCTATATCGGGTATTTCCAACTCCTTGTTTTCTACGTAGCCATGCATACCCTGCCCTATCATACGCAAACCCTTCTGTATGGCTTCCTCGAAGTTACGGCCAATGGCCATCACCTCGCCCACGGACTTCATGGATGAACCAAGCTCCTTGTCCACGCCACGGAACTTGCTGAGATCCCAACGGGGTATCTTACAAACCACATAGTCCAAGGCTGGCTCAAAAAAGGCACTGGTGGTCTTGGTGACAGAGTTCTTCAGCTCAAACAATCCATAACCCATGCCCAACTTGGCTGCGACAAAAGCCAAGGGGTAACCCGTGGCCTTGGAAGCCAAAGCGGAAGAACGGCTCAATCTGGCGTTCACCTCTATCACACGATAATCCTCGCTTTTTGGGTCGAAGGCGTATTGTACGTTGCATTCACCCACGATGCCGATATGGCGGATAATCTTGATGGCCAAAGCACGGAGTTTATGATACTCGCTGTTAGTCAACGTCTGCGAAGGAGCGATGACAATACTCTCGCCTGTATGGATGCCCAAAGGGTCGAAATTCTCCATGTTACATACCGTCACGCAGTTGTCATAACGGTCACGCACCACCTCGTATTCTATCTCCTTCCAACCCTTGAGACTTTTCTCAACCAACACTTGTGGAGAGAAAGAGAAAGCTTTCTCGGCTAACTTGTTGAGTTCCTCCTCGTTATCCGCAAAACCACTACCAAGTCCTCCCAAGGCATAAGCGGCCCTTATAATGACTGGATAACCCAAATCCGCCGCAGCCTTACGGGCTTGTTCAATGTTCTCGCACGCCTCACTCTTGATGGTCTTCACTCCTATCTCGTCAAGACGCTCCACGAAGAGTTCCCTGTCCTCAGTGTCCATGATGGCTTGCACTGGTGTACCCAACACCCGGACATTATACTTTTCGAGTATGCCACCACGATATAACTCCACGCCACAGTTAAGCGCAGTCTGTCCACCAAAACTGAGCAATATGCCATCGGGACGCTCTTTCTCTATCACACGCTCCACGAAATAAGGCTGAACGGGCAGGAAATAAATCCTGTCGGCCACATTCTCGGAAGTTTGTACAGTGGCGATATTAGGATTGATGAGCACAGTCTCCACGCCCTCTTCCTTCAAAGCCTTCAAGGCCTGGGAACCAGAGTAGTCAAACTCACCAGCCTCACCTATCTTCAACGCTCCTGAACCCAGCAGCAATACTTTCTTGATATCTTGGTCTTTCATCTGTCTCGCTTATTTTAAGTAACCTACGAATTTGTCAAATATCCACTCGGTATCCACTGGTCCTGAGCACGCCTCGGGGTGGAACTGGCTGGAAAACCAAGGATTCGTCTTATGGCGAATACCTTCATTGGAGCCGTCGTTCATGTTGACAAATAGCTCCTCCCAGTCCGCGCCCAATGTCTTGGCGTTGACGGCATAGCCATGATTCTGGCTCGTGACATAACAGCGATTGGTACCTACCATGCGCACAGGCTGGTTGTGGGAACGGTGGCCATATTTCAACTTATAAATCTGCGCACCCCCAGCCTTGGACAGCAACTGGTTGCCCATGCAAATGCCGCAAATGGGCTTCACGCTCATATCCATCTGCTTGCGAATGACGTTCACGGCATCCTCGCACATATCCGGGTCACCAGGACCATTGGCCAAGAAGAGCCCATCGAAGTCCATGCCAGTGTAATCATAGTTCCAAGGCACTCGAATGACTTCCACGCCCCTGTTGACCAAGCAACGGATAATATTCATCTTCACGCCACAATCCACGAGCACCACCTTCTTGCCAGCGCCCTCGTTGTAGCGTATCACTTGCTTACAGCTCACTTGATCCACGAAGTTCACGCCCTCATAATCAGCCTCGGGAATATTATCAGGCTCATCATCGAAGAGAATCTTGCCCATCATGACACCATGCTCTCTCAGCACCTTGGTCAGCTCGCGGGTATCTATGCCTGTAATACCTGTAACCTTCTCCCTATTCAACCATTGAGAAAGGCTCTCCACCGCATTCCAATGGCTGTAGTTCGCGCTGTAGTCGCTCACGATAATGGCCGAGGCATATATCTTGTCACTCTCCATGAAAGTGGGTATCCCATTCTTCTCTGTCGTGAAAGGAGGAACACCATAGTTGCCTACCAGAGGATAAGTGAGCACCATCAGCTGCCCCGCGTAAGAGGGATCAGTAAGGCTCTCTGGATATCCTGTCATCGCGGTGTTGAACACCACTTCACCCGCTACGGGGGCATCATATCCAAACGACTTTCCATGGAATTTCGTTCCATCGCTCAGTACCAAGGTCACTTTCTTCATCGCTGTATCTCAAATTTACTTCTTTATTATATATATGAATAGAAGGATTTATTCCACACCATGAGTATGCTCCATATAGTTGATAAAAGCCTGGTTGCAAAGTCTCGTACCACCAGGCGTGGGGAACTTACCCGTAAAATACCAATCGCCCTTGTGGTTGGGAATAGCCTCGTGCAAACCCTCGATGCTTTGGTACACCAACTCAATGGGGGTCGTCACGCCCTCAGGGCGCAACATCTCCACGATTTTATGGTTAATCTCATCAACGGTGAAAGGCGCGTAAATGTCCCTCACCCTGTTCACCATCTCCTCTACAGGCTTCTGCAACTCAGCCTTGCAAGCGGCATAAGTATCTTTCAACAGGGAGTCCATCCCTCTATCTTTCAGCAAAGCCACCGTGGCGCGGAACACACAGAATTCCTCCAGCCTGGCCATGTCTATACCATAATAGTCGGGATAGCGTATCTGCGGCGCACTGGAGACAATGACCATCTTGCGAGGATGCAACCTGTCGAGTATACGGAGAATGCTCTCCTTAAGCGTGGTTCCACGCACGATGGAGTCGTCTATAATGACCAGGTTGTCCACGTAGGGGGTCAGACTGCCATATGTCACGTCATAGACATGGCGGGCCAAGTCGTTGCGCGAGTTGCCCTCAGTGATGAAAGTGCGCAGTTTGATGTCTTTCCAGGCCACTTTCTCCGAGCGCACATAACTGTTCATGAGCTTGCGCAACTCCTCCCGGCTGGGCTTGTGGTCCAGGTTGGCGATATAGTCTATCTTCTTCTCGTTCAGGTAACTCTTGAAACCGCCCAACATGCCATAATAAGCCATCTCAGCTGTATTGGGAATATAAGAGAAGACAGTGTGTTCCACGTCGTAGTCTATGGCTTTGAGGATGGGCTCGGTCAACTGCTCACCCAATTTCCGCCGTTCTTGATAGATGTCCCTGTCAGAACCGCGGCTGAAATAGATACGCTCGAAAGAGCAGGCGGAGTCACCCCGTTGGTCCAAAATGCGTTCCACGCGGCATTCCCCTTTCCTGTTCACCAGCAATGACATGCCAGGCTTCAGTTCTTGTATGTCTTCCGTCTCCAAGTCAAAGGTGGTCTGCAGCACAGGCCGCTCGCTGGCCAGAGCCACTATCTCTTCGTCTTGATAGTAAAAAGCGGGCCTAATGCCCCAAGGGTCACGCATGGAGAACATCTCGCCCGAGCCAGTGATGCCACACACCACATATCCGCCGTCAAAACCTTCCATGGTGGTCTTTAACACGTTCTCCATCTTCACATGGTCTTCTATATAGCGGGTGATGTCAGTGTGTTGCAGTCCCAGTCGTTTAGCTTCCTCGAAGTTTCTTTCCACCTCGCGGTCAAGCCTGTGACCCATTAGTTCCAACATGATGTAGCTGTCGCTATAGATACGGGGACACTGTCCTTGCTCGGTAAGCCTGTCGAATATCTGCTCTATATTGGTCATGTTGAAATTGCCGCAAAGACAGAGGTTCTTGGCTTTCCAGTTGTTGCGGCGCAAGAATGGGTGTACGTAGCTGAGCCCACTCTTTCCCGTGGTGCTGTAACGCAAGTGCCCCATGTAAAGCTCTCCAGCGAACGGGAGATGCTCCCGGGCATAAACAGGGTCGGAAATCAAGCCAGGCTCTAGTCCCTTGAACTTCTTTCCCACGAGTCCGAATATCTCGGTGATAGCGTTGCTGCCCTCGGCGCGTTCACGGAACATATACTCATGACCCGGCTCGGACTCCAGTTTCACGCAAGCCAATCCGGCTCCTTCCTGTCCGCGGTTGTGCTGCTTCTCCATCATCAAGTATAGCTTGTTGATGCCATACATCCATGTGCCATACTTCTGCTGGTAATACTCCAAGGGCTTCAACAGCCTAATCATCGCGACACCGCATTCATGCTTCAGTGGTTCCATCTCTTTCTCTTTATGCTTGGTTATCCTTTTGTCTTGTTATTCCACGGTAACTGACTTCGCCAAGTTCCTGGGCTGATCCACGTCCTTGCCCTTGCAGACAGCTATATGATAGGCCAACAATTGCAAGGGGACAGTGGCTATCAGCGGCTCCAGGCACTCCAACGTGTCAGGCAGTTCTATCACCTCATCGGCTATCTTGCTGATGGTCTCGTCGCCCTTGGTGACCAGGGCTATCACCTTGCCCTTGCGAGCCTTGATTTCCTGTATGTTGGAGAGCACTTTCTCATACATGGCGTTGTGGGTGGCTATCACTACCACAGGCATATCGGAATCTATCAACGCGATGGGGCCGTGCTTCATCTCCGCGGCGGGATAGCCCTCGGCGTGGATATAGCTGATTTCCTTCAGCTTCAAGGCCCCCTCCAATGCCACGGGATAACTATATCCCCTCCCCAAGTAAAGGAAATTGTGGGCATAAGTGAAAGTACGGCTCAAGTCGGCTATCTTGTTGTTGAGTCCCAAGACCTCCTGAATCTTGGAAGGCACGTTCCAAAGTCCCTCAGCGATGGCCTGGTAGTCAGCCTCGGCGATGGTGCCTTTCTCCTTTCCGATAGCCAACGCCAACAACGTGAGCACGGTCACTTGGCCCGTGAAAGCCTTGGTGCTGGCCACGCCTATCTCCGGACCCACGTGGATGTATGTACCAGTATCCGTGGCACGGGCTATGCTGGAGGCGATGGCATTACAGATGCCGTAAATGAAAGCGCCATTGCGCTTGGCCAATTCCACTGCCGCCAAAGTGTCAGCGGTCTCACCACTCTGCGAAATGGCTATGATCACATCATCGGAGGTGACTACAGGATTGCGATAACGGAACTCACTGGCATACTCCACTTCCACGGGTATGCGGCAGTAGCTCTCTATGAGCTGCTTGCCTATCAGGCCAGCGTGCCAAGAAGTCCCGCAAGCCACGATAATGAAACGCTTGGCGTTCACCAGCCTGTCACGATAATCCGTGATGGCACTCAAGACCACATCCATGCCATTGGGCGTAGAAACCACCCTGCCTCTCATGCAGTTTGTAAGACATTCCGGCTGCTCAAATATCTCCTTGAGCATGAAGTGGGGAAAACCACCTTTCTCTATCTGGCCTAAGTCAAGGTCTACAGTCTGCACCTCCGGACTGAGCTTCACGTTGAGTATATTCACCACCTTGAGCTCCTCGCCTTGTCTCATCACGGCGATGTTTCCATCTTCAAGGTACACAACTTTGTCAGTGTACTCTATGATGGGGCTGGCATCTGAGCCTAGGAAAAATTCCCCGTCGCCAATACCCACCACAAGGGGACTCTGCTTGCGTGCGGCGATAATTTGCCTAGGTTCCCGCTTGTCGATAACCGCGATGGCATAGGCTCCTATCACTTGCCTGAGGGCTACCTGCACACTAGTGAGCAGGTCAAGGCCCTTCTTCACCTGGATGTACTCTATCAACTGCACGAGTACCTCGGTATCGGTATCGCTCTCGAAACGCACGCCTTTCGCCATCAAGTTGCGCTTGATGGCGGCATAGTTCTCTATGATACCATTATGGATGATGACTAAGTTGCGGGATGAAGAATAATGGGGATGGGCATTGCGGGAAGAAGGTTCGCCATGGGTCGCCCATCGGGTATGGGCGATGCCTACACTGCCCGTGACATCCTTGTCTTCGCAATAAGCCTCCAGGTCGGAGACCTTCCCCTTGGTTTTGTATACACTCAAGTTGCCGTTGTCATTGACCAATGCCACGCCAGCGGAGTCGTATCCCCTGTATTCCAGTCTCTTGAGTCCTTTCAGCAATATGGGGAAGGCTTCTCTCTTCCCCAGGTATCCTACTATGCCACACATGCACCTTTATATATTATATATATATGTATTGTATCGTGAAGGATTATCTGCTTGCCATACCCTCCGGGCTTTTCCCTTACTTCAATATATTCACCACGAGGGCCGCCACGGAAGTGAGTATGCTGGCAAACGAGAACCACAGTTGAGTAGCCTGGCCGATGGAGGCGTTTTGCGTCTTCACGGAGTTTGGCTCCACGTAGAGTATGTCGTTTTGCTGCAAGTAGTAGTAAGGAGAGTTGATGATATTGGCATCATTGAGGTTCAGGCGGTATATATGCTTCTCGCCCTGCGCGTCCTCACGAATGAGCATCACGTTCTCGCGCTTGCCGTATACCGTCAAGTCGCCACATTGGGCCAGTGCCTCTATCACGCTCATCTTCTCCGTAGGCACGGAGACTACGCCAGGCCGAGCCACTTCACCCGTCACGGTCACCCTGTAACTAGCCATTCGCACGGTCACGATAGGATTTTCCTCTTTTGCCATATAAGGAGCTATTTTCTCCCTTATCAAGGCCTCGCACTCCGTCTTGGTAAGACCACCCACATGCAGGCTTCCCACCACAGGGAAGTCTATGCGCCCTTGGTTGTCCACCAGGTAAGTCTGCAAGTTACCACCACCAGTGGAAATCTGCCCATTGGTGCCCAACGTCTGGGAAACAGCGAGGTTGAAAGGCTTAGCCGCCTCGGGATCCGTGGTATTCACGGTGATGGTCAGCTGGTCTTTGGGCATGATCTTGGCGTCATACAACATCCTGGATGCAGCTAAACTGATAGAATCCGCGTTTTGGAAATAAGCTACGTTCTTGGAGCTCGCACAACTTCCGAGCATCAACACGACAGATACTGCCGCCAAGAGCGTGGGGAAAAACTTTTTCATCGCAATAAATAATATAGTTTATATTTTGCGCGAAGTTAGCGTTATTTTTCGAATACTGCAAATTTTAGGATGGATAATTGCCTTTTAAGGCCTATGAATTTCCATGCGCATCCGCCCGATAAGAGGCGCAACGCGACAACTTGGCAAGAGATGCGGCACGCCTCATCTCTATGACAGGGAGCGTCGGTTGCCGCCGCCTCACGGCAATATTTCTGGCGGCTTGCGGTATTACTGCTTTTGAAAGTCTGTAGTACTGCAAGCTCAGTATCAGCTTGCTGAAACTCCAGTACCAATAGTAATGGTACTAAAAAGGATACTGTACTTTCGCCAACATGAGACTATATATGTCATGCGTCTCTATGGCTTTTCGCCGAACTCATCGCGATAAACAAGTTGTTTTCCCTGACGAAACAACTTGAATTGACAAGCGAAACAAGTTGTTTTGTCCGTCAAAACAACTTGTTTTGAGACCCATAACTACCAGGGGCGGTAGTTCACGCCCTCGTCATAAACGTCTACGCCTTCAATGTTCTTGGTAGCCCTGACCACGCGAATGGTAACAGGCAAGGCTATCACCTCATAAAGGGTTTTGAGGATAATCTGGGAAAGGATGAGCGGCACCATCTCTCCCGCAGGTATCACTCCCCAAAAAGCGACAGGGAAAAAGACAAGCGAGTCGGCCGACTCGCCAAAGACAGTGCTGGCAATGGCTCGAAATGAGAAATGACGGCCACGGGAGCGCAACTTCATGCGACTCATCACATAAGCATTGATGAAAGAGCCAACCAAGAAAGCCATGAAAGAGGCGAATGCTATACGTGGCGCCAAACCGAAAACAGCATGGAATCCCTCTTCCCCCTCCCAATATGAAGCCGCGGGAAGAGCGTCGGCTACCGTCCCGAAGAACACGAACAGAAAGTTCATGGCAAAGCCCATCCAAATCAACAACTTCGCCTTGGCATACCCCCACACCTCGCAGACCGTGTCATTAATGATATAGGAAAGCGGGAACACCAGTAATCCTCCAGTAATAGTGAGCGGGCCAATGGCTATTTGCTTGGTTTCAAGAACATTGGCGGTGATGAGACAAACGCAAAACAAAATGCCAAGAAGCATAAAAAGCGTGCTGACACGCTGGTGTAATGATTGTATCACAGGATATATGTTTAATTATCAATCAAATCTGAAAACATTATCATTCATCGAGGCAATGAAGCCAAGTAGAGCGCAGCCATCTCCGCACATCGCTCGCCATCGATAGCGGCAGAAACGATACCTCCCGCATAACCCGCCCCCTCGCCACAAGGGAACAATCCTTGGAAGGCGACATGGCTGAGCGTGGAAGGATCTCGGGGCAATCTCACGGGGGAGGAGGTACGTGTCTCGATGGCTATCAACGTGGCCTCATTGGTAAGGAAGCCTCGCGCATCATGCCCAAAGACACGGAAAGCCTCTCGCAAACGGCTTGCTATAAAACCAGGCATCCAAAAATGTAGTGGACTGCTCACCAGTCCTGGGGCATAACTGCTTTGGGGCAAGTCATAGCTCAATTTCCCGTCCACGAAATCTCCCATGCGCTGGGCGGGCGCGGCTTGTCGCATGCCCGCCTGCATCCAGCAATCATGTTCCAATGCCTCTTGCAACTTCATCACCCGCAAAGGATCGTCCGCGGCGCAGTCCACAACGCCCATAGCTGCCACGTCGTCAGGCCCCACCTGCACCACCATGCCGCTATTGCTCCATGCTGTTCCACGATTGCTGGGGCTCATGCCGTTTACCACCACCTGCTGGGGACCCGTGGCCGAAGGTATCACGAAACCACCAGGGCACATGCAGAAACTATATACGCCGCGCCCTTCCACTTGGGTGACGAAGCTGTACTCGGCGGCAGGCAAATACTTCCCCCTGCCCTCCTTGTTATGATACTGTATCTGGTCTATCAACTTCGAGGGGTGCTCCAGCCTCACGCCCACGGCGATGCCCTTGGCCTCCAACGCCACTCCCACACCTAAAAGATAGCGATAAACATCACGTGCGGAATGCCCCGTGGCTAATACTACCGGACCTTTGTATACCCGTTGCTCTCCTGTGGACAGGCAAGAAGCCTCTACACCCACCACTCTGTCTTTCTCTATCAGCAGCGAGGTCATCAGCGTTTGGTGCCTCACCTCTCCACCACACTTCAATATAGTATGGCGCATGGCCTCTATCACACGGGGCAACTTGTCGGTGCCTATATGCGGATGAGCATCCACCAAGATGTCCGTAGAAGCGCCATGCTGGCAAAAGACGTTGAGAATCTTCTCCACGTTCCCACGCTTCTTGCTACGGGTATAGAGCTTTCCGTCTGAGTAAGCACCCGCACCCCCCTCTCCGAAGCAATAGTTGCTCTCTGGGTTCACTCGTTGTTCCTTGGTGACAAGGGCAAGATCCTTCTTCCGCTCTCGCACGTCTTTTCCTCGTTCCAAGACAATGGGACGCACCCCTAACTCTATCAACCGTAAAGCGGCGAACAAACCTGCCGGTCCCTCTCCCACCACGATGACACTACGGGCACCGCTCACATCGGGATAGTTTACAGGCTGATAAGCCAATTCGGGCGCAGGTTCATTGATGTAGGCTCTCACCTTGAGGTTCACCACCACCTGGCGTCCCCGTGCGTCTATGCTCCTACGCAATATCCTAAGGGCGTTGATGGTACGGACATCCATTCCACGCTCCTTGGCCACACATCTTTTCACTTGCTCTATGTCTGCCGCCTGCGCCGGGGCCAACCTCAACTGATATTCCTCTACCATCTCGCTAACTATATAATTGATGTACTTTCCTCGGTGACGAATGCCATGAAAATCAGCCCATGCGGGCAATTTTTTCGCGAAATTAATCATTTTCCTTATAAAACGTTTGCGGTTGCGCACTTTTTTCGTATTTTCGCGATTAAGTTTTGTCTCGGCCCCACTTGTTTTGGGGGAGGCATTGCATTACTAAACAACAACGAAAATGAAAGTATTGAAATTTGGCGGAACATCTGTGGGTTCCGTGCAGAGCATTCTGAGCCTGAAACGAATAGTGGAAAATGAGGCCAAGCGCCAACCTGTCATCGTGGTAGTAAGTGCCCTGAGCGGCATCACCGACAAACTTATCAGCACCGCGATGACCGCCTTGAGGCACGACGACCATTGGAAACGGGAATTTGACGCCATGGTCGACCGCCATCACAAGATGATAGACACCATCATCACCGACAACAAGAAAAGAGAAGATCTTTTCAATCGAGTCGACTCCCTGTTCGAGCAACTACGCAGCATTTATTACGGTGTCTACCTGATACATGACCTAAGCCAAAAGACCCAGGACACCATCGTCAGCTATGGCGAACGGCTTTCCAGCAACATCGTGGCCACGCTCATAGGCGGTGCCAAGTGGTTTGACGCACGCAAGTTCATCAAGACCGAGCGCAAGAACAACAAACACACACTGGACAGCGAGCTGACCGCCAAGTTAGTGCGGGACGCATTCAGTGACATGCCTCGCGTATCCTTGGTGCCAGGCTTCATCAGCCGTGACCGGGACACTGACGAAATAACTAATCTAGGAAGAGGCGGCAGCGACTACACCGCGGCCATATTGGCGGCCGCCCTCAATGCGGAAGTATTGGAGATATGGACAGACGTAGACGGGTTCATGACCGCTGACCCCCGGGTCATCAAGACAGCCTACACCATCAACGAATTGAGCTATATAGAAGCCATGGAGCTATGCAATTTCGGCGCCAAGGTTATCTATCCCCCCACCATATACCCTGTATGCGTGAAGAACATTCCCATATTGGTAAAGAACACTTTCAACCCCGAAAAGCCCGGAACCATTATTAAACAAAAAGTAGCTGCTGACACGAAGCCCATCAAAGGTATCTCCTCCATCAAGGGAACCTCGCTCATCACCGTGACGGGACTCTCGATGGTGGGCGTGATAGGTGTTAACAGGCGCATCTTTTCCGCTTTGGCCAACCACGGCATCTCCGTGTTCATGGTGTCGCAAGCGTCATCTGAGAATTCCACTTCCATCGGCGTAAGGGAAGAAGACGCACAAGCAGCCGCCAAAGTACTCAACGAAGAGTTTGCCGCCGAGATAGAAGACGGAGCCATGTTCCCCATGCACGTGGAAGACGGACTGGCTACCATCGCCATCGTGGGTGAGAACATGAAACACGCCGCAGGTATAGCGGGCAAGCTTTTCGGCACATTGGGCCGCAGTGGCATCAGCGTGATAGCCTGCGCCCAAGGAGCCTCTGAGACCAATATCTCCTTCGTGGTGAAAGCGGATTACCTGCGCAAGAGCCTCAACGTCATCCACGACTCGTTCTTTCTATCGGAATACAAAGTGCTCAACCTCTTCATTTGCGGCGTGGGCACCGTAGGCGGCAAACTGATAGAGCAAATCCAGAAACAATACGAAGAACTGAAGGAGCGCAACCGGCTGAAGCTAAACGTCGTTGGCATAGCCTCCTCCACCAAGGCCATCTTCAACCGTGATGGCATAGACCTCTCTACTTACAAGGCGCAACTGGCCAATAGTTCTCCCAACACTTCGCAACAGCTGCGAGAAGGCGTGCTCAAGATGAATATTTTCAATAGCGTGTTCGTGGACTGCACCGCCTCAAAGGAAATAGCAGACCTCTACCAACAGTTCCTGGAGCACAACATCTCCGTGATAGCCGCCAACAAGATAGCCGCCTCAGGCAAGTACGAAGCCTACGTCAAATTGCGACAGACGGCCATCGACAGGGGAGTGAAGTTCAGGTATGAGACCAATGTAGGCGCAGGTCTACCCATCATTGGCACTATCAACGACCTGCGCAACTCCGGCGACCACATCCTGAAAATAGAGGCCGTGCTTAGCGGCACGCTCAATTTCATATTCAACGAGATATCCGCCACTACGCCTTTCTCGGCCACAGTGAGGAAAGCAAAGGAGATGGGGTACAGCGAGCCCGACCCCAGGATAGACCTCAGCGGCAGCGACGTGATACGCAAGCTGGTCATCCTCAGCCGTGAGGCGGGCTACCACGTAGAGCAAGACGACGTGGAGAAACACCTGTTCGTGCCCGACTCCTACTTTTCCGGTAGCCTGGATGATTTTTGGAAACGCCTGCCCGAGCTAGACGCTGACTTCGAAAAACGACGCCAACAACTGGAAGCAGAAGGGAAACGCTGGCGATTCGTTGCCACCATGGAGGGCGGAAAAACCCGCGTAGCCCTGCAGGCCGTGGGCAAAGAACATCCCTTCTACAAATTGGAAGGCAGCAACAACATCGTAATGCTCACCACCGAGCGCTACAAGGAATATCCCATGCTCATACAGGGTTATGGTGCGGGAGCCTCGGTGACCGCCGCCGGCGTATTCGCCAACATCATGTCCATTGCCAACGTATAACCCTTAACACAGCAGACCGCTTATGAAACACATTATCATCTTGGGCGATGGCATGGCCGACCACCGTGTGGAGCGGCTTGGCGACAAGACCCTGTTACAATTTGCCCACACGCCCTATATGGACTTGTTGGCCAAGAACGGCAAGACCGGCCGCCTGCACACCATCCCCCAGGGGTTCCATCCTGGCAGCGAGGTGGCCAACACCGCCATCTTGGGCTACGACCTCAATAAAGTATACGAGGGCCGCGGCCCTCTGGAGGCCGCTTCCATAGGTTACGAGATGCGGCCAGAGGACATGGCCATGCGCTGTAACATCATTACCCTCCTCGACGGCAAAATACACAACCACCACGGCGGACATCTAACGACTGAACAAGGAGACCTGCTCATCCAATATCTTAACAAGAACCTGGGCAATGGGCAAGTCAGGTTTATCACGGGCATACAATACCGCCACTTACTGGTCATCAAGCACGCCAGCAAGCACGTGGTTTGCGCCCCGCCGCATGACCATCCTGGAGAAGAATGGAAACCGTTGCTGGTGAAACCCGAGCCTAACGCACCTGGAGAAGAAGGGCGCATGGGCGCCGCGGAGACCGCTGAGCTTATCAACCACCTGATACTCCGCTCCCAGGAATTGTTGGCCGACCACCCCTTTAACCAAGGCCGGCATGCCCCCGCCAACTCCATTTGGCCATGGAGCGGGGGTTATCGCCCCTCCATGTCAACCCTCTCCGACATGTTCCCGGCAGTCCGCTCGGGCAGCGTTATCAGTGCCGTTGACCTCATCAGGGGCATTGGGCACTACGCCGGGCTGGACATCATCAAGGTGCCTGGCGCAACGGGGCTGGCAGACACCAACTACGAGGGAAAAGTAGAGGCCGCCCTCGAAGCCTTGCGCCACCAAGATTTCGTGTTCCTGCATATCGAGGCCAGTGACGAGGCAGGGCACGACGGCGACTTGAAACTGAAGTTGAAAACCATCGAGAATCTTGACAGCAGGGCCGTGAAACCCATTTACGAAGCCGTCAGCCAATGGAATGAGCCAGTATGTGTTGCCGTGATGCCCGACCATCCCACGCCCGTGGAGTTGCGCACCCATGTAGATGAGCCAGTGCCTTTCCTTATCTGGCATCCTGGCATACAGCCAGACAGTGTCACGCACTATGACGAAGAAAGCTGCGCAAGCGGTGAATACGGACTGCTGGAGCTGAATGAATTCATGCGCGCCTTCATGAGCCTATGAAAATAATCTTACCCGCAATAAACAAAAAAGCATAAAAAATGAAATACTATTCCACCAATCACGAGGCACCTGTCTCCTCTCTTCACAAAGCCGTGGTAAAAGGCTTGGCGGAAGATAAAGGCCTCTATATGCCAGAACGCATCAAGAAACTGCCCCAAGAGTTTTTCGACCGCATAGAGCGACTGTCAGCGCAAGAAATCGCTTGCCAGGTGGCCGACGCTTTCTTCGGCGAAGACGTGGAGGCGGAAGCCCTGCGCCAGATTGTTTGCGACACGCTGTCCTTTGACCTGCCCGTCGTGCCCGTAGACGAACGTATCTACGCCCTGGAACTCTTCCACGGACCCACGCTCGCCTTCAAGGACGTGGGCGCCAGGTTTATGGCTCGCCTGCTACGCTACTTCCTGCGCCAGGAGGGAAGCCAGCCCGTCAACGTGCTCGTGGCTACTTCCGGGGACACAGGCTCTGCCGTAGCCAACGGATTCCTGGGCGTGGAGGACATCCATGTGTATGTGCTCTACCCCAAAGGAAAGGTTAGCCAAATACAGGAATGCCAGTTCACCACCCTGGGGCAGAATATCACCGCCTTGGAAGTGGATGGCGTTTTCGACGATTGCCAAGCCCTGGTGAAATCCGCTTTCATGGACGAAGAGCTCAACCAGCATATGAAACTCACTTCCGCCAACTCCATCAACGTGGCCCGCTTCCTGCCCCAGGCCTTCTATTACTTCAATGCCTACGCCCGGCTCAAGGAACGAGGCGAGGCCGATAACCTGGTGGTCTGCGTGCCAAGTGGCAATTTCGGCAACATCACGGCAGGCATTTTCGGCTACATGATGGGGCTGCCCGTCAAACGATTTATAGCCGCCAACAACGCCAACGACATTTTCTATCAATACCTGCAAACCGGCGAATACCACCCAAGGGCTAGCCGGCAGACCCTGGCCAACGCCATGGACGTGGGCGATCCCAGCAATTTCGCCCGCATATACGACCTCTTCGGAGGCAGCCACCAGCGCATCTGCCAATTGGTAAGCGGTGCCACCTATAGCGACGAGCGCATACGGGAAACCATGCGGGAGTGCTATACCCGAACGGGATATATCCTCGACCCCCACGGCGCATGCGGCTATCAAGCCTTGAGGGAAGGATTGAGAGAAGGCGAGACGGGCGTTTTCCTGGAGACAGCCCACCCCGCGAAGTTCAAGGAGAAGGTAGACACCATCATAGGGCAGGATATAGAGATACCCGAAAGGCTCGCCGCCTTCATGAAAGGCAAGAAACAAAGCGTCCACATGGCCAATGACTTCTCCACCTTCAAGCAATACTTGATGGCCCAGCCCTAGCCGCTACCCTAAATCATTAATTGACATAAAACATCAAAAAGGACTGTACCACAATCATTTGTGCGCAGTCCTTTTCTTTTGCGTTAACCAACAAAGGAAAATAAGTTGTTTTGCTCACGAAAATAAGTTGTTTTGCTCACGAAAATAAGTTGTTTTGCCGATGAAAACAAGTTAAATTGAAGAGCGAAATAACTTGTTTCGCAAACCCGCCTAATTCTTCCTCAAAAACATTCGAGACCAGCCCGCCGCTTACATGAAACAGAAATAATAGACAGCGACCAAAGCGGCGACCAAAATCAGCAAGACGAGCGTCTTCAACAAGCAGGTGGCTACTTTCTTAAGCACTATAATGCCCACGATGACGGCCACCAAAACAAACACGTAATATCCGAAACTCTCCATGACACAAATCTTCGCGATTACTGAAACAACTTGAGGAACGGAGCGGGAACGGGCGTGGAAAACTCCATGCGCTCTCCCGTCACGGGATGGTAAAAGCACAACACGTAAGCGTGAAGGCAGAGACGGTGGCACGGGTCATCGCCATTGCCGTACTTCGGGTCACCGCAAACGGGATGCCCCATATCCGCGGTGTGGACACGTATCTGGTTTTTGCGTCCCGTCTCCAGCCGGAACTCCATGAGCGTATGGTTTTCGCCACGGCGCAATACCCTGTAGTGGGTGACGGCATACTTGCCGCCATTGTCCACGGGGCTGCTATAGGTAATATAAGCCTTATTATCCTTGAGCCAATTGGCCACGGTGCCTTGGTCGTCTCGCATCACGCCCGACACCACGGCCACGTAACGGCGATCGTAGACCGTATGATGCCAATCCCGCTCCAAGTCCATGGCCGTTTGCTTGTCCTTGGCATATATCATCAAACCGCTGGTATCCCTGTCGAGGCGATGCACTACATGGGCTCGGGCATGCTTGCCGCACTTCTGGAAATGGTCATCCAGCACGCTCTTGACGTTGAGCGTGGAATGGCCCGCCTGCATGCTGAGGATGCCCACGTTCTTTTCCACCACCACAAGATAAGGATCTTCATAAACTATTCGCACGTAGCGGTTGCGCAGTTCGTCGTCACGCTTGCGCTTGGAGACGCTGACCGTCATGCCAGGCTTGAGAGGAGCGTCAAACCGGGTCACCACCTTGCCATTAACCAACACGCCCCTTCCCCGCAAGGTAGCCTTCACCTTGGAACGGCTTTGCCCTTTTACGTTTTCCATGAGCCACTCCAACAGCGGAGCTTCCCTTTCTACTTTGTAGGCAACGTATCGTTCTTGCCCCTCACTATAAGCTGTTTTCCTCATACAAGGCGCGAAATTACAAAAATCCCAAGAAATATCCCATCACGCCAGCAACATTTTTCTCACGGCAAAATTGGGGATATCCGTTTTTTTACCGGAAAGTCTTGGCGGATAGGCATTAATTTCGTAACTTCGCGGGCGAATTTTTAAGGTAATAAAGAAAACAATGATTACAGTAACGAACCTTGCCATCCAATTCGGGAAAAGAGTGCTCTACAAAGACGTGAACCTGAAGTTCACCAATGGAAACATCTATGGTGTCATTGGCGCCAACGGTGCGGGAAAGTCTACCCTATTGCGAGCTATCAGTGGAGAACTGGAACCCAACAAGGGAAGCGTGGAGTTAGGCCCGGGCGAGCGTCTCTCCGTGCTGGAGCAGGACCACTTCAAGTATGACGAGGTGAGAGTAATAGACACCGTGCTGATGGGACACCAGCCCCTATGGCAGAACATGAAGGAGCGCGAGGCACTCTACGGCAAGGCGGAAATGACCGAGGAAGACGGTAACCGTGCCGCCGAACTGGAGGAAAAGTTCGCCGAGATGAACGGTTGGGAGGCAGAAAGCGACGCCGCTCAACTCTTGCAGAACTTGGGCGTGAAGGAGGAAGCCCACCAAAAACTGATGGGAGAGCTGAGCAACAACGAGAAAGTGCGCATCATGCTGGCCAAGGCTCTCTTCGGAAACCCCGATAACCTGCTGCTCGACGAGCCCACCAACGACCTCGACCTGGACACCGTGGAGTGGCTGGAGGAATACCTGAGCAACCTGGAGCAGACCGTGCTCGTGGTCTCTCATGACCGCCACTTCCTGGATGCCGTCAGCACACAGACCGTGGACATAGACTTCGGAAAAGTGACCATGTTCGCCGGCAACTACTCTTTCTGGTACGAAAGTTCGCAATTAGCCCTGCGCCAAGCGCAAAACCAACGCATGAAAGCCGAGGAGAAACGCCGACAGCTGGAGGAATTCATACGCCGGTTCTCGGCCAACGTGGCCAAGAGCAAGCAGACAACTTCCAGGAAGAAGATGCTGGCCAAGCTGAACGTGGAAGAGATACGGCCCTCAAGCCGCAAATATCCTGGCATCATATTCCAGATGGAAAGAGAACCAGGCAACCAAATACTTGAGGTGGAAGGCCTGAAGGCAGTGGATGAAGATGGAACGGTTCTTTTTGACAACGTGAACTTCAACGTGGAAAAAGGAGAGAAAGTGGTGTTCCTCAGCCATAACCCCAAAGCCATGACCGCCCTCTTTGAAATCATCAACGGCAACAGGGAGGCGCAAGCCGGCACTTACAAGTGGGGTGTCACCATCACTACGGCCTATTTGCCACTGGATAACACGGAGTTTTTCCAAAGCGACCTGAATCTCGTGGACTGGCTCAGCCAATACGGCCCTGGCAACGAGGTGGTGATGAAAGGATTCCTGGGCAGGATGCTCTTCAGCGGCGAGGAAGTGTTGAAAAAGGTGAACGTGCTCTCGGGAGGCGAGAAGATGCGCTGCATGATAGCGCGCATGCAATTGCAAAACGCCAATTGCCTGATACTCGATACGCCTACCAACCACCTGGACCTGGAGAGCATACAAGCTTTCAACAACAACCTGATAGCGTTTAAGGGCAACGTGCTCTTCGCCAGCCACGACCATGAATTTATCAACACTGTGGCCAACCGTATCATAGAGCTCACGCCTAAAGGTACCATCGACAAACTGATGACTTATGACGACTACATCTATGATGAGCAAATCAAAGAGCAGAAAGCCAAAATGTATGGTTTGGCATAATTTTTGCTTTTAGACTTACGAAAAACTTAATACCTAACGACTATGGCTACAGAAGAAAAGAACATCAATATCGAGGGCGAAGACTTGGAAAAACAACCCGAAATGAGCAACGAGGCACAACAGAACGCCAACGCCGAGGACAAAGAGCAGAATGGAACTGAGGCGAAAGCGGAAGACAACGCGGAGCCACAGCCCACAGAGCCAGACCCCGTGGAGACGCTGAAGCAGGAAAACGAGAAACTGAAAGACCAGCTACTGCGCCAAATGGCCGAGTTTGACAACTACAAGAAGCGTACCCTGAAAGAGAAAGCCGAACTGATATTAAACGGCGGCGAGCGCACCGTTGTGGCTATACTACCCGTGCTGGACGACTTCGAGCGTGCCTTGGCCGACAAGAGCGAAGACCCGAAAGCTATCAAGGAAGGCGTACAAATGATATACCATAAGTTTATCAAGTCACTTGAGACCTTGGGCGTGAAAAAGATCGAAACCGAAGGAAAGGATTTTGACGTGGATTTCCATGAGGCCGTGGCCATGGTACCAGGCATGGGAGACGACAAAAAAGGGAAGGTCATCGACTGCATGCAGACCGGATACATGATGAATGAAAGGGTAATCCGCCACGCCAAGGTGGCTGTAGGACAATAAAGCGACATGGCTAAGAGAGACTATTATGAGGTGCTGGGCGTGGCGAAAAACGCCAGCGAGGACGAAATCAAGAAAGCTTATCGCAAGATAGCCATCAAATATCACCCTGACCGCAACCCCGGCAACAAGGAAGCTGAAGAAAAATTCAAGGAAGCAGCCGAGGCGTACGACGTATTGCGTGACCCGCAGAAGCGCCAACAATATGATCAATTTGGCTTTGAGGGAGCACAAGGAGGGTTCGGAGGCTTCAGCGGTGGCGGCATGAACATGGATGATATCTTCTCCATGTTCGGCGACATCTTTGGCGGGCACTCTGGATTTGACAGTTTCTCAGGTTTCGGCAGAAGCAGGGGTGGACAACGCCCGCGCCACCGGGGCAACGACCTCAGGCTCAGGGTAAGAATCAACCTGCAAGAGGTGGCCAAGGGAGTGACAAAGAAATTTAACGTGCATAAGGATATCACCTGTCCACACTGCCACGGAACGGGTTGCGAGGGTGGCCACAGCCCAGAGACCTGTCCCACTTGCGGAGGCTCTGGCGTGACAATAAAGACCGCTCGCACCATGTTTGGAGCGATGCAGACACAAACCACCTGTCCACAATGTAACGGCGAGGGCGTGATTATCACCCACAAGTGTACCCATTGCAATGGGCTTGGTGTCGTCAAAGGAGATGAAGTGGTGGAGGTGAACATACCCGCAGGCGTAGCTGAGGGAATGGTCATTAACATTCCCGGCAAAGGCAACGCAGGCATTCACAACGGCATCAACGGAGATATACAAGTATTGATTTCGGAAGAAGAGAACGACACCTACGTTAGGGATGGACAGAACCTATATTACAACCTGCTGCTCGACTTCCCCACGGCCGCATTGGGCGGAGAAGTAGAAGTGCCCCTAATAGATGGCTCCACAACTACACTCAAGATAGAGCCTGGCACACAACCTGGCAAACAACTTCTCTTGAGAGGAAAAGGATTGCCAGCCGTACAGGGCTATGGGAGGGGCATGGGAGATATCATCGTCAATACAAGTGTCTACGTGCCCAAGACGCTGAACAAGGAGGAAAAAGAGGCGATAAAGTCGCTACGAGGCAGTGATAACCTCAAGGGCGACAAGACGGAAAGGAAATCCATCTTCGAGTCATTCTTCAAGAACATATTCAAATAACAAGAGGCAAGAAGACCTATGGATTACCAGGAAACCACGAAATACCTATTCACAAGCACCCCTGTTTTCGAACATGTGGGTGCTTCCGCTTATAAAGAAGGGCTAGGAAACACGCTCGCCTTAGACGAACACTTCGGCCATCCCCATCTTCGCTACCGCACAATCCACGTGGCAGGCACCAACGGCAAGGGTTCTTGCTCCCACACGCTGGCTGCCATTCTGCAAGCGCAAGGTTATAAAGTGGGACTCTACACCTCGCCCCACCTGGTGGACTTCAGGGAACGAATCAGGGTGAATGGCAAATGCGTGAGCGAAGAATACGTGATAGACTTCGTGGAGAAAGAAAGAGTTTTCTTTGAGCCACTTCATCCCTCATTTTTTGAATTAACCACAGCCATGGCGTTCAAGTATTTCGCCGAGCAAAAGGTAGATATCGCCGTCGTGGAAGTGGGATTGGGTGGCAGACTGGACTGCACCAACATCATCAATCCACTGATTTCCGTCATCACCAACATCAGCCTAGACCACACGAAATTCCTGGGCAATACCCTGCGGCAAATAGCCCGCGAAAAGGCGGGCATCATCAAAGAGAGTATTCCCGTGGTAATAGGCGAGACTGTGGCAGAAACCCGTGAGGTATTTCTGTCTGAGGCAGAAGCCATGCACGCTCCCATTCATTTTGCCGAGGAGGAATACGCAACCCTCACTTCCAGGAGTCTGCCCGAAGGCGGTAGGCTATACCATATATATAATAAGGAATTCAGGGCGGAACTTGGCGGAGATTACCAAGAGCGAAACATGCGTACCATCCTCTCGTCCATAGACTTACTGCGCCAGCGGGGCGTTGATTGCAGTGAGCGGTCTTTCCTGGAAGGAATCAATCACGTTTGCGAGTTGACCGGCTTAATGGGCAGATGGCAAACCTTGAGACAAAAACCCAGGGTTATTTGCGATACGGGACACAATGTAGGGGCATGGACTTACCTCGCATCCCAACTGAAAACTCAATCATGCCAGCGGTTGCTCGTGATATTCGGCATGGTAGACGACAAGGACGTAGACACAGTGATGGACATGCTCCCCAAAGACGCAGCCTATTATTGGACACAAGCCAGCAGCCAACGGGCTATTCCTGTTGAAGCTATAGCCAAGAAAGGCGAACAAAGAAGGCTAAGGGGAAAAATCCACAAAAACGTAAGCGAAGCATACCAAGCCGCCCTGTCAGATTGCAACGAAAACGACCTCATATTCGTCGGCGGTTCGTCATACATAGTAGCAGACTTGCTAAGTATAAAGGTTTTTTGATTTTTTAAAGCTAATAGTTTGTAATACTCAGTTTTTTTCCGTTACTTTGCAAAGATAACCATGAGTAACGAATCTAAAACTTGATATTATGAACACCGAACCACAGAACATTTGCGGCTTGAAGCGTTCCAACTTCCAAGCCACAATCAATGGAAAACAAACCGACCTTTACATCCTCAAGAACAAACAAGGCAACGAGGTGGCCATCACCAATTATGGCGGAGCATTGGTAGCCATTATGGTACCCGACCGCAACGGCAACCTAGCCAATGTGGTGCAAGGGCACGACAATATACAGGATGTCATCAACTCCCCTGAGCCTTATTTGAGTACGCTCATCGGCCGTTATGGCAACCGCATCAAGGAAGGCAAGTTCACCCTGCACGGCAAGGAATACCAGCTAGCCATCAACAACGGCCCCAACGCGTTACATGGCGGCCCCACGGGTTTTCACGCAAGGGTTTGGAACGCCATACAGATGAATGAGCAAACGCTAGCGCTCAACTATGTGAGCGCATACGGCGAGGAAGGATTCTCCGGAGAATTGAAGACCACGGTGGTCTATACCTTCAACAATGACAACGAACTGGTGATAGATTACCTGGCCACTACCAACAAGCAGACTATCATCAACCTGACCAACCACGGTTTCTTCTCATTGGCAGGCATCGCTGACCCAACGCCCACCATAGACAACCTCATATGCGAAATCAACGCAGACTTCTTCATCCCCATCGACAGCACATCCATACCAACGGGAGAAATACTGAAGGTGGAAGGAACGCCTTTCGACTTCCGCACTCCAAAACCCGTTGGCCAGGACATCGACGCTGATGACGAACAAATAAAGAACGGAAGCGGCTATGACCACTGTTTCGTGCTCAACAAAAAAGAGCCTGGAGAATTGTCTTTCGCCGCAAAGATAACCGAGCCCGTGAGTGGCAGAACCATGGAAGTATATACCACGGAGCCAGGCGTACAACTCTACACCGACAACTGGGCCACGGGATACAAGGGACAGAACGGTGCCACCTTCCCACGCCGCAGCGGCATTTGCTTCGAGGCGCAACACTTCCCCGACAGCCCCAACCGCCCGTATTTCCCACCCGTGGTATTGAAACCAGGCGAGCAATACAAACAAAAGACCATCTACAAGTTTGGCGTGGAGCGTTGATCGTTCCACTCATCGTCCTACATACAAGTTTCTAGCATTATGGGGAATAGTAAAAACAACAGTAACATCATCGCCATCATCACGATGATGTTCATCTATGCGATGATTTCTTTTGTCACCAACCTGGCCGCCCCGCTGGGAGTCATCTGGAAAAACCAACCCGAGATAGGCGGCAGCAACCTGTTGGGCATGATGGGCAACTTCATGAACTTCTTCGCCTACCTGTTCATGGGCATCCCAGCAGGAAAGTTACTCACCAAGATAGGCTACAAGAAGACTGCCATGCTGGGCATCGGGACAGGATTTGTGGGCGTGCTCATACAATACCTCTCCGGCTTCCCGCAAGGCATGACGGGTTTTTACGTCTACCTGCTGGGGGCATTCGTGTCAGGATTCTGCGTTTGCCTGCTCAACACCGTTGTCAATCCCATGCTCAATCTGCTGGGAGGCGGTGGCAACCGAGGCAACCAACTCAACCTCATTGGCGGCACGCTGAATTCCTTGGCGGGAACATTGACACCCATGCTCGTAGGAGCTTTGGTGGGAACAGTCACCGCCAGCACCCAGATGGCTGACGTAAACCTGGTACTCTACATCGCCATGGGCGTATTCGCAGGTGCTTTCATCATCCTGGGCTTCATCCCCATCCAGGATCCCGAGATGGGCAAGACCACCGCGGACACCGTGTTTGAGCACAGTCCCTGGGCTTTCCGCCATTGCACGTTGGGCGTAATAGCCATCTTTGTCTATGTGGGCGTGGAGATAGGCTTGCCCGGTACGCTGAATTTCTATCTTTCCGACACCACCTCTAAGGGTGGATGGGCACAGCCAGAGTCCGTGGCTAACGCCGCCGCTATTGGTGGTTTCGTGGCAGGCACCTATTGGCTATTGATGCTGGTAGGCCGATTCATCGCCGGATTCATCGCGGACAAGATATCGTCACGCACCATGATGCTTTGCACCAATGCCGTGGGCATGGTCTTGATAATAGCCGCCATGCTGGCCCCAAAGTCTATCACCGTCGACATGCCTTTGTTCACTGGTTCTTCCTTTGACATGACCATGGTGCCCGTCAGCGCATTGCTCATCGTGCTCTGCGGCCTTTGCACCTCCATCATGTGGGCCTCCATCTTCAACCTGGCCACTGAGGGATTGGGCAAATACACCGCCCAAGCCTCGGGCATCTTCATGATGATGGTGGTAGGAGGAGGCGTGCTGCCTTTGATACAAAACTACATTGCCGATAAGGCTGGCTACATGGTCAGCTACGTGATACCCCTACTGGCCATGGCCTACATGTTCTATTACGCCCTCATCGGCTACAAGAACGTGAACAAGGACATCCCCGTGGATTGAACCCCAACAACAAATTATATCAACCACCCATAGTAAGTAATAAGCACCTAAAAGCAAGAACATCATGGACATAGAATATGTAAGAAGCCGTTTCGTGAAACATTTCGACGGCAAGACGGGCAATATCTACATGTCGCCCGGACGCATTAATCTCATCGGCGAGCATACAGACTACAACGGGGGATTCGTATTTCCTGGAGCTGTAGACAAGGGCATCATGGCCGAGGTACGCCCCAATGGGCTCAATACGGTGATGCTTTACTCCATCGACCTGAAAGACCGCGTGGAGTTCAAGGTGGACGATCCCGAAGGCCCCCGCACTACTTGGGCACGCTATATCTATGGTATCGTGCAGGAAATGAGGGCACTGGGCGTGGACGTGAAGGGATTCAATGCCGCCTTCTATGGCGACGTGCCCCTGGGAGCGGGCATGTCCTCCTCCGCCGCATTGGAGAGTTGCTTCGCGTTCGCGTTGAACGACCTCTTCGGCGACAACAAGGTATCCAAGTGGGACCTGGTGCTCGCTGGACAAGCGACAGAGCACAAGTACGTGGGCGTAAACTGCGGTATCATGGATCAGTTTGCCAGTGTCTTCGGACAGGAAGGAAAACTGATGCGCCTGGACTGCCGTAGCCGCGAGTTTGAGTACTATCCCTTCACCCCGCAGGGCTACAAGCTCTTCCTGGTCAACTCGAAAGTGAAGCACGAGCTGGTAGGCTCCCCCTACAACGACCGTCGCAAGAGTTGCGAGAACGTGGTGAAGCATATAGCCGCCAAGCATCCCGAGGCCAAGTTCGAGACCCTGCGTGACTGCACCTGGGAGCAACTGGGGGAAGTAAGGGCAGAGGTAGGTGAGGAAGACTACACGCGCGCCCACTTCGTGCTGGGAGAAAAAGACCGCGTGTTGGCAGTCTGCGATGCCCTGCAAAAAGGCGACTATGAGACCGTGGGGCAGAAAATGTATGAGACCCACGAAGGCTTGAGCAAGGAATATGAAGTAAGCTGTGAGGAGCTGGACTTCCTGGCAGACTTGGCAAAGGCCAGTGGCGTGACTGGCAGCCGCATCATGGGAGGCGGTTTCGGCGGCTGCACCATCAACCTGGCCAAGAACGAGATATACGATAAATTCGTAACCGAAGTCAAGGAGAAGTTCACCACCAAGTTTGGACACGCCCCCGAGATTTACGACGTAGTCATCTCGCAAGGCGCCCACAAGGTTTGCTAAACACGACCTGGGAAGTTGGACGTGCTCGAAATATGTCAACTGGCGCCAGCTAGGTCGCTTGCTGGATGATTATGTACCTTGAACGTAAATTATATTCTGTCCTGTGAGAAGGAATGGCTTTTTACCATAAAGGAAAGCCATTCCTTTTTTCTTGAACATAAATTCCACGAATGCCGCCAGACACGCACTTAACCCCAATCATTAGACCGCTCAAGGGCCTTTTCCCTTTCTTGCGTGCAGCTCTTTGGGCTTAAGCGTCACCGCGAGTCCTGCGACTCCGCATATCCGCCAATAACATGAATCCGACGGATTGCGTTTTTCGCGTACCAAAACTATAAAGACGTGGCGTGCCGCGTCTCCTTGGCGAGAACGCATGGAATTACCATGCCGCTTGATGAGAGGCGCGAAGCGACAACTTGAAAGGAGACGCGGCAGGCCACGTCTCTATAATTGGCGGCATGTTATTGCCGCCTCGCGGTAACATTCCTGGCGATATCCAGCAGTATTGCTTTTGAAAGTCAGCAGTATTGCTTTTGAAAGTCAGCAGTATTGCTTTTGAAAGTCAGTAGTATTGCTCTCCCAGTACCAGCCTACTGAAACTCCAGTACCAATAGACTAGTACTGGAAAGGATACTATACTTCCAGGAACATGGAGCCATATACGCCACGGCATCTCTATAACTTTTCGTCGAGAATGAAAACAAGTTATTTTGTCGATGAAAACAAGTTATTTTGGTCAGCAAAACAAGTTAAATTGATGAGGAAAACAACTTGTTTTGCCATCGGTAATTTCCCTCTCAAACCGATTCCGCCAACGCATGAGATTATAACACGCTTAAACCCAAATAGATACCAGGCCATAAGAAGCGGCTCAGTGGATTTTCAGTGGGGAATAATCAGTTCTTGCCTCGCGGTGTCCGGGGATACGCGGAGATGTTGTGGGCAACGTGCATGGGAGGGGGATGAATGAGTGAGTAAATCTTGACAAAGACAGGATGGAGCTGGAGGCGGCTTGGGCGCGAGGAAAAACGAAACTAGTAGCGTGGGGCCACGAAACTAGCTGCGATGGCCGATGAAACTAGTTTCGTGACCCGCCGCCTGTACATGGGCAGTCTGGGGCTTTCGTTCCCGCAAGAGCGTGGAAGTAGGATTTCTTGACATTCTCCCGCGTGTCCCACGCCTGGAGAAATGCCCCATGCGTCACTTGTCGTCACCTTGGCGATCTCCTGTTACCCCATGATATTTCCACTGAGTCATAAGATGGCCAAAGAGTCCTGTTCCAGCCCCAATCGCCTTTATGTTCAAAGCAAAAACATGTGAGTTCTGTGTAAACGGGAAATGTTCTTGGGGTTTAACGAGACTATATTCTTTGGTGAAATTGCCCAGTTGGATTGAAACGCGATTGGCCAGACTTAGGTCAAAGTTGGCGTATATAGTCTGGAAATCAACAAGAGGGGACAAGCAAAAAGGCTTGGGGCAGGCCATATTGAACTATGCCTGCCCCAAGCGAGTACTTGTTAAAGAGATTGATATTACATAATTGTAAATCTATCATTTCGAGCGCATTATCTTCATTTTTTCTTTTTCCACTCCAGCTTGGGAATCTTCAACGACTGTCCTTCCTTCACTTCTTTCACGCCATTAAGCGCCTCTACGTAGCACTCCATGCCTGGGCCAAGATAAGCCTTGCTGATGGAAGAGAGCGTCTGTCCCTTTTTCACCTTTACGGTCTGCGCTACTCCCACAATGCGATAGGCTCCCGTGCGCACCCTTGGGTCGCTATCATATTGGGAAGAAGAAACCGCCTTCACGGCAGCCTTCTTTGGCGTGACTGTTTCCTTGGCGGATTTTGTGGAGGCGGCCACGGCTTTCTGTTCTTTGTTTGCGCTTGCTGACTGGGGGGTGTTCTCCTCCTTCCTTTGCGCCTCCTGACGAGTGGCTTGCTCCGCCTTAACCACCGCGGAAGCGGCATCCCGCATGCGTGCGCTGTCGAGCTTTGCCTCCCGCGCCACATTGTTATCAGCTTGCGGTTGAGCAGGCTTAACCTCCTTTCCGTTTTCATACAAGGAAACAGCCATCAACAGCTTGTTGCGTTGCATCACCACCTTATGGTATTGGTAAGCCAGCACGCCAAGGCATATCACCAAGACAAAGGACAAGGCCGAACCTATCAGAGCGATATATTTCAATACCGAGCGACTTTCTTTCATTTCCTCCTCCATGACAGACGAGGTATCCTCTTCTGTTTCACGGGGTGCCTCTGCCTGCTGAATGGGAACATCCACCAAAGGAATGGACACAGTTTCTTGCTTCGCTTCATCCTTGAGCGCAGACTGCTCCGAATCCTTGGAAGAGTCCTTCGCGGTTTGGGTTTCTGTTTCCGTTTCAACTTGCGCCTCTGGCACAACTGGTATTTCTTCTGTCGCCAAAGCTTCCGCTATGACGAAAGGCTCTGCTTGCACTTCATCCACTTCCAAGGATTCCTCTTCTCCAGAAGGCTCTTCCGCCACGGGAGTTTCTTCTTTCATTTCCTCCTTGAGGGTCTCTTCCTTTACAAGAGATATTTCCGCAGGCTGCTCTTCCACAGGCGCCTCCACTTGCGGTAAAGGTTTCTCTTCCTCGGATGACGCCTCTTGTTTCTCCTCTGGGGCAGAAGTATTTTCCTCCAAGAAAGTTTCCTCAACCGATTGCTCAATCTCGGGAGTCTCCTCCAAGGAAGAATCCTCCTCTTCACTCAAAGATTCTTTCTCTTTCCCAGAGTGTTCATCGGCTGGATTTATCCGCTCGGCATCATCGAAGTCTATCAACTCAACAGGCTCTTCGAGTTCCACCTCCTCTCGTTCCGCTTGCTCCTCAAACTTCTTGTCTATCTCCGTAAAGTCAACACCCTCGTTGAGAATGACAGTATCAAACTGCGCAAAAGGCTTATTCACCAAGTCGCGCATCACGGAATCGGGAGTGAAAGAGACCCTATCCCTGCCTTCTATCACTATGCGCTCACCCGTATTCACGTCCACGCTCTCACGATCCTTGACGGTAGTCAGTTTGAAACCGCCAAGTCCTTTCACTTTCACAAACTTATCTTCCTGCAATCCATCGTGTATCACCTCGAACATCAACCTCACGAAGTTCTCGGCCTCACGGATGCCCATCTTGTTTTTTTTGGCGACATTGGTGGCCAATGGGCGCAGTTGAGTCTTACCCCTCATGCTCACCTCCCTTCTTGAGCTTATCCTTGATACCGGCTGAAGGACGGAATCCAAGCACCAGCTTCGGCGGAACCAACATGCGCTGTTTGGTAACGGGATTGACAATGACACGTTCCATGCGCTTTTTCACCTCGAACGTGCCGAAGTAAGGCACTTGCACGGATTCCCCTTGGTCGAAGTGGCTAACCATCGTGTCGATAACTTGCTGCACCATGCGCTGGCACAGGTCTTGTCGAAAACCCGTGCGCTGGGATAATGCATCGATAAATTCCTTGTTGGTCATGCTAATTCGGCATAAATGTCAAACTCTTCGCTATCTGTAATCCTCACTTGATAGAAATTTCCTATCCGCAAAGGCTTATCTGAACTTATAAGAACCTCGGGGTCTACCTCAGGCGAACAATACTCCGTACGCCCCACGTAGTAATCCCCCTCCTTGCGGTCAATAATGGCTCGCATCACCTGGCCCACCTTCTCAGCCTCCACTTCCGCGCTAATGGTTTGCTGCAAGGCCATCAACTTGTCCAACCTGCGTTGCTTCTCCTCGGGAGAAATGTCGTCCTTGTAATGGCGGGCGCTATAGGTTCCTTCCTCTTCAGAATAAGCAAAAGCGCCCATGCGCTCAAACCTCTCATCCTTAACAAATTGCATCAGCTCATTGAAGTCTTTCTCCGTCTCTCCAGGAAAGCCAACCATCAAAGTGGTACGAATATGGATGCCAGGCACACGGCTTCTAATCTCACGCAACAAGTCAAGCGTCTCTTGCTTGGTAACATGGCGACGCATGCGGCTCAACATGTTGTCACTGGCATGCTGCAAAGCGATGTCCAAGTACTTGCAAACATTAGGACGCTCACGAATGACATCCAGCAAATCGAGCGGAAACTCATTGGGATACGCATAATGCAAGCGTATCCACTCCACGCCGGGGATATCCGCCATGCGATTAACCAATTCCGTGATATGTGATTGACCATCGATATCCCGCCCATAATAAGTCAGTTCTTGCGCGATGACTTGAAATTCCTTCACGCCCTGCGCCACCAATCGCTCCACTTCGCGGAGTATCTCGTCCATGGGGCGGCTGACATGATGGCCCGTCATCAAAGGGATGGCACAATAAGCGCAATGACGATCACAGCCCTCGGATATTTTCAAGTAAGCGTAATGGGACGGCGTAGTGAGGCAGCGTTGGCCATCACAAACAGGCAACTCTGCTTTTCCCAATTCAACGAGCAAATCACGATAATTGAACTTACCGAAATACTTATCCACCTCGGGTATTTCCTTCTCCAACTCACCCTGATAACGCTGCGAGAGACATCCCATTACATAAAGTTTACGCAATTTTCCCGCCTTTTTTGCCTCGGCAAAACGAAGTATCATCTCAATGCTTTCCTCCTTGGCATCACCGATGAAACCGCATGTGTTGATAACCGCGATTTCGCCTTGCGGGTACTCGGGGTCATGCACGCAGTGGAAACCATTGGCTTCTAACTGCCCCATCAGCCTCTCGCTATCTACGAGATTCTTGGAACAACCCATCGTCACAAAATCTATCCGATTCTTTCGCATAGACCCTACGACTCCGTCTTGAAGAGGGAATCCACAAATTCCTCTTTGTTAAACAACTGCAAGTCTTCCATGCCTTCCCCTAGCCCAATGTACTTCACGGGAACTTTCAACTGGTCGCTAATACCAATCACCACACCACCTTTAGCGGTACCGTCCAGCTTGGTGATGGCCAAAGAAGTGATATTGGTAACCGCGGAGAACTGCTTGGCTTGCTCAAAAGCGTTCTGTCCAGTACTGCCATCCAAGACAAGCATTACCTCATCGGGAGCCTCTGGCTGCAGTTTGCGCATCACGTCTTTTATCTTCTTCAATTCATTCATCAGGTTCACCTTGTTGTGCAACCGTCCAGCCGTATCTATCAGCACTACATCAGCACCATTGGCCTTGGCACTCTGCAAAGTATCATAGGCCACCGAGGCGGGGTCAGCGCCCATCTGCTGCTTGATAACACTCACGCCTACCCGCTCTCCCCAAATGGAAATTTGCTCAACAGCGGCAGCGCGGAAAGTATCAGCGGCTCCCAGATAGACTTTCTTGCCAGCCTTCTTGAATTGATAAGCCAGTTTGCCTATGGTTGTGGTTTTACCTACACCATTGACCCCAACCACCAATATCACGTATGGAGAGTGATCCGTAGGCAAATCCCAGTCTTTTAAATCATCCGTATGATTCTCCTCCAACAGGGCGGCAATTTCCTCACGTAATATCTTGTTAAGTTCGGCCGTGGTAACATACTTGTCCCTGGCTACCCTTTCCTCTATGCGATGAATGATCTTTACGGTAGTTTCCACGCCCACATCTGACGTAATGAGCACTTCCTCCAAATTGTCAAGCACGTCGTCATCTACCGTAGACTTGCCCGCAACAGCACGAGCCAACTTACCAAAAACACTTTCCTTGGTCTTCTCCAGGCCTTTGTCGAGTGTTTCCTTCTTGTTTTTACCAAATAAACCGAATAATGCCATTCCTATATAGTTTGCTGCAAAGTTAGTAAAAAAACTCGATAGACACGATAAGAATACACGAAAAAAGGTCGTGAACCATATGATTCACGACCTTTTAAATATATAAAGTCTTGTACAAACTTAGTTCTTGAAGAAGTCTTTCACTGCCTCGTTAGGCACCATGCGCTCATCGAAGACGTAAGCGCCAGTCTTTGGACTTCTCACCATTTTGATAACCTTAGAGTATGCGCGACCATCCGTAGAACCTTCATGGAGGGTAGCGACCGCTTTCTTTGCCATAGTCTATTACGTGTTTAAATGGTTAAACGTTTCTACCTTGATTACTTAATCTCCTTGTGGATAGTCATCCTTTTCAAGATGGGGTTGTATTTCTTCAACTCCATACGATCGGGAGTGTTCTTACGGTTCTTGGTAGTCACGTAACGGCTCGTACCAGGCAAACCGCTGTTCTTCATCTCGGTGCACTCCAATATAACTTGCACCCTATTGCCTTTAGCTTTTTTTGCCATGATATTACTCTCCTATGACTTTAATTTCCTTCCAGTCGATATTTCCATCATTGACAGCTTTCTTCAAAGCCGCATCAAGACCTATCTTATTGATGAGACGGAGACCAGCGGCACTAATCCTGAGACTTATCCAGCATTGCTCCTCTACATAGTAGAATTTCTTGTGGAAAAGATTCACATTGAAACGCCTCTTGGTACGACGCTTCGAGTGAGACACGTTATTGCCTACTTGTGTCCTTCTTCCTGTGATTTGACAAACCTTAGACATTGCTATCTGTTAATTTCTAAATCGTTAATTACTAGCTATTCCAAACAGGGTGCAAATTTACTATTTTTTTCCTTCATGGCAAAGCATTTCCTTTTTGCCCGTCAGGATTTTAAGATTTTTTATAAATTCACACTTGCTTAGGAAGTTCACTGGCATATTCCTTCAGGAAATCAAGCAATAAGCGCAATCCTTGATTGGTAGCAATCGAAAGATTGATATCACGTCCGAAATCCTCGGTGAGCTTATAGGTGCGGATATCGTCCTTGCTACCATATCCCAACCAAATAGTACCCACGGGTATCTCGGGCGTGCCGCCTCCAGGGCCTGCAATGCCTGTGGCCACGAGGGCATAGTCCACGCGCAACGTCTCTATGGCACCCTTCACCATCTCCTTGGCAACCTCCTCGCATACGGCGGTCTTCTCTTGCAAGAGGTCATGGCTTACGCCCAAAAGGTTTTCCTTGATGTCATCTGTATAGCAAATAATGCCCCCCTTGAAATAATTGGAGGCACCTGGCACGGCCATGATAGACTCGGCGATACGGCCGCCCGTACAACTTTCCGCCGTGCCCACTGTCTTTTCTGTGTCGTAAAGAAGTTCTTGTATCTCCTTACTGAGTATCTTGCTTTCTAAACCCATAGTGATAATATGATGAATGATTGTTGATTACTTGAAAGTCACTTTTGAGAAGGCGGGCAAATCAATGGAAGCGAAATCATTGTCCAAATACTTATAGTAACCCACGCAAGCTATCATGGCGGCATTGTCGGTGGTATAGCTGAACTTGGGAATGTAAATCGTCCATCCATACTTTTCCGCATGCTCACGGAAAGCGTTGCGCAGGCCATTATTGGCGGATACGCCACCCGCCACGGCTACATGCTTGATGCCCGTCTGCTTCACGGCCATGCGAAGTTTCTTCATCAGAATGTCCACGATGGTAAACTCCAAACTGGCCGCCAAGTCTTCCTTATGATGCTCAATGAAGTCTGGGTCTTCCTGCACCCATTTCTGCAAGCTATAGAGAAAAGAGGTTTTCAAACCCGAAAATGAATAATCCAAACCTGGGATATGAGGCTCCGAGAACTGGAAGGCCTTGGGATTGCCCTGCCTGGCCAACTTATCAATAATAGGGCCACCGGGATATCCCAACCCCATCACCTTGGAACACTTGTCGATAGCCTCCCCCGCCGCGTCGTCAATGGTCTGCCCCAGGACTTCCATGTCATTGTAGGCATTGACTTTCACGATTTGCGAGTTACCGCCAGATACCAACAAGCAAAGGAAAGGCAAGGGAGGAGCGCTTTGGTCACCATCATCCTCCTTGATGAAATGAGCCATCACGTGACCTTGCAAATGATTGACATCTATCAGGGGGATGCCCAACGAACGGGCAAAGCCCTTGGCGAAGCTGACACCCACCAACAAGCTACCCATCAATCCCGGGCCCCTGGTGAAGGCAACGGCACTAAGCTGTTCCTTGGCGATGCCCGCCCGTTTGATGGCCTGGTCCACCACGGGCACCACATTTTGTTGGTGCGCCCTGGAAGCCAACTCGGGCACCACGCCGCCGTAAGCCTTGTGCACATCTTGCGAAGCGGTCACGTTGCTCAATAAGACGCCATTCCGCAGCACCGCCGCGGAGGTGTCGTCACAACTGCTCTCTATACCTAATATATATATAGGGTCTTGCGCCATGATTCTTATCTCCCCGTCAATAGGTCAACACTTCAACGCCCGTCTCGGTCATCACGAACGTATGCTCCCACTGGGCCGAGGGCAGCTCGTCCTCAGTTATCACTTCCCAGCCATAGGGGTCGTCGCCATCAATGAACACACGCCAAGAACCCATGTTTATCATCGGCTCGATGGTGAAGACCATCCCGGGCACCAACAGCATGCCCGTTCCCTTATGACCGAAATGCACCACATCTGGTTCCTCATGGAAACGCAGGCCTACACCATGCCCACACAGATCTCTCACCACGCCATAGCCATACTTCTTGGCATGCGACTCCACGGCGTGACCTATGTCACCCACGAAGCCATAGGGCTTGGCCGCCTCGGCACCAATCTCCAGGCACTCCTTGGCCACACGCACCAACTGTTCTTTTTCGGGCGTGGTCTTGCCAATGATAAACATGCGGCTGGCATCGGCGAAATACCCATCCACGATGGTCGTCATGTCCACGTTCACGATATCGCCCTCCCTCAACACGTCCGTGGTCTTGGGAATGCCGTGGCAAACCACCTCGTTGATGCTCGTGCAAACGCTTTTGGGGTAGCCCTCGTAATTCAGGCAAGCGGGAATGGCATTGTGAGCCTTGCAGTATTCCATGCAAATGTCATCTATCTCCTGCGTATTCATGCCCACGTGTATTTGGCGAGCCACCTCGTCCAAGCATCCTGTGTTCACCACGCCACTGCGGCGTATGCCTTCTATCTGCTCGGGAGTCTTTATCAAGTCACGGGTAGGCACCTCCTTACCTTTGTTCTGCCAATAAAGCACCTTCTTGTCCATTTCGGAAAGAGGCTGCCCAGGCAAGCAATGCCACCTGTTTTTCTTCTTAAACGCCATAAGTTTATCTTTTTACGTTTGCAAAGATAGTGCAAATCGGAGACAATACAAAATAAAAAACTCGTTTTTTGCTCTTATCACCAAGAAGATGTCACGGGACAAGGCCTTGGTTTCGCGGCGGCTCACGATGCCAAAAGGCTGGCGGTTGGGCTTGACATAGGGGCTGGTGAAAATACTTGAGAAACGAAACAAGTTATCTTGCTTTTCAATTTAACTTGTTTTACCACGCGAAACAAGTTATTTTCATGAGCGAAACAAGTTATTTTCGCGAGCAAAACAAGTTATTTTGCCAAGCCCTTCTTTCTCACTCCTTCCCAAGCTCCACAAAGTAATAAGTCCAGTCGTAAATGTGGGCGTTATCAAAGATGAGCACATAGTCACGCATGGCGGCATGTTCCGCTGTCCCATCATGGCACACCTTGATGGTCACCTCTGTGTCGTTGGCGTCAATCGCCGTATATTGCACATACCGCGTATTGATGTCGTCCTTCCGGTCTACCACTTCCACCACGTCGTATTTCTCGGCTCCGATGTAAATGGTCTCGTCTCCGCGCTTGATGATACGCATGTCTTTCGGCATCATTTTCCCGTATTGTTGGGTTCGTGCGTCAAAAGGCACCTGCGCAATCACGTTATATACCACTCTCTGCGCCTGCGCCGCCACGCCGATGACGAGGCAAAGCAAGGCCAAGGCAATTCTCTTTCTCATGCTCTCAAGTATTTATAAATGTCTTGTGTCCAGTCCGCCCCGTTCTCGGGACAATATCCTTTGATGCCCAAGCTCTCCGCCACCTCCACGTTGCGCTGTCCGTCATCCACGAAGAGGGCTTCCTCGGGACGGAGGCCTTCACGCTCCAGGACCAACTGGAAGAACTTGGGGTCAGGCTTCATCAACTTCACCTCGTAGCTGCGATAGAGCGCGTCAAAATAATCAGCTATGCTTCCGCCCTTGCCATCGAAGTCCGTCTCCGCCCATCGTTGCATGTAACCATTGGTATTGGACAGCAACACCAGGCGATAGCCTTCCTCGCGCAAGCGGCGCAAAGCCTCAAGATTGCGAGGGGGCAACTCCTTGCGATAGCCCAACCACCCGTATTGGCACTCCTCCCAAGTCAGTTCCCGACCCACCATACGGCTCAGTTCTCGGCGGAAGTCCTCATCTGCGATAAGTCCCTCTTCCAAATCGCCAAAGATACCTTGCTGCGTATAGGGGTCTAGCAGCGTGGCAGCGTCTTTCAAACCTATTTCCTGGAAATTGCGCACGGCCTGCGGCTGGTCTATGGTGATAATCACTCCGCCCAGGTCAAATATGATGGTTCGTATCATGTATATTGTTATTCGAAAAGATTCAACTTGTTTTTTCTCGCTTCCTCCAGAGAGAGCAATCGCTCCTGTCGCCGCTGGTAGTCTTGCCTCAGGCGGTCATATCGCTCGCGCAACTCTTTCTCCACCCGTGGCCTTTCCTCGGGATTGAGCAACCTGGCCGCCGCCACTACGTTTTGGCTGGCGTCTTTCATCCAGGCCACGGGGCCGGCATACTCGGGAGCTATCTTGAGCGCGACATGCAGCTCGCTGGTTGTGGCGCCTCCTATTAATATAGGTATAGAGAGCCCTGCCCGCTCCATCTGCCTGGCCACGTTTACCATCTCCTCCAAAGAGGGCGTAATCAGGCCGCTGAGTCCCACGACATCCACTTTTTCCCCTATGGCTTTCCTGACAATTTGCTCTGGCGGCACCATCACGCCCATGTCTACAATCTCGTAATTGTTGCAGGCCATAACCACCGAGACTATGTTCTTACCTATGTCGTGCACGTCGCCCTTCACTGTGGCCAACAGCACTTTGCCCACCTTCTTACCCTGCTCGGTTTGCCCCGCCTCTATATAGGGCTGCAGGAAGGCCACCGCTTGCTTCATGGTGCGGGCGGTCTTCACCACTTGCGGCAAGAACATCTTGCCCTGGCCGAATAGCCCGCCCACCTCATTCATGCCTTGCATTAAGGGTCCCTCTATGATGTCCACCGCCCTGGGATACTCTCGCAAGGCCTCGGAAAGGTCTTCCTCCAGGCAGTCGGCAATACCTCTGCGCAAGGCATAAGCCAAACGAGCGGCCACGGGCAGCTGTCGCCATTGCTCCATTTTCTTCCCGTGGGCGGCATTATCCACATCGCCCGAGAGCTTGGCAGCCTCTTGAGCCGCCTTTTGCTCAGCCGCCAAGGCTATCAGCTCGTCCGCCGCCCCTACCCTGCGATGAAGCACCACGTCCTCTATCAGCCGCAATTCATCGGCCGGGATATCCGCGTAGGTCACCTTGGTGGCAGGATTGACGATGCCGAAATCCATCCCCTTCCCTATGGCGTGATAGAGGAAGACGGCATGCATGGCCTCCCTCATGCGGTTATTGCCCCTCAGGGAAAAAGAAAGGTTGCTCACTCCCCCGCTGACGTGAGCCCCAGGCAGGTTCTTTCTTATCCACTCCACGCTCCGGATGAAGTCGAGGGCGTAAGCGTCGTGCTCCTCCATGCCCGTGGCGATGGCCAGCACGTTGGGGTCGAATATAATATCGCGGGGACTCATCCCGACGGTGTCCACCAATATATGGTATGCCCTTTGGGCTATCTCTATACGGCGCTCATAAGTAGTGGCCTGCCCTCGCTCGTCGAAACACATCACCACGCAAGCCGCCCCATACCTCATCACGTCACGGGCATGGGAAATGAAGACTTCCTCTCCCTCTTTCAGCGAGAGGGAATTCACTATGGACTTTCCCTGCACGCACTTCAGCCCCGCCACGATGACTTCCCATCTCGAAGAGTCTATCATCACGGGGACGCGGGCTATCTCCGGCTCGGCGGCAATAAGGTTAAGGAAGTGGGCCATCTCCTTTTTCGCGTCGAGCAAGGCATCGTCCATGTTGATATCCAATACCATCGCGCCATCCTCCACCTGCTTTCGGGCGATGGAGACAGCCTCATCGTATTGCCGGTCCTTGATGAGCCGCAAAAACTTTCGGCTGCCCGCCACGTTGCAACGCTCACCCACGTTGACGAAACCAGTCTCTGGAGTTACCGCCAATGGCTCCAAGCCAGAAAGCAGCAACCAAGGACTCACGGAAGGAACTTCTCGGGGAGCCTTGTCCTTCGCCAAGGCGGAGAAACGAGAAATAAACTCTGGCGTGGTGCCACAACAGCCTCCCATGATATTCACCAGACCCTCGTCAACGTACTCCTCCATCTGGGAAGCCATGGTATCAGCCGTCTCGTCGTATTGCCCCAATGAGTTGGGCAATCCCGCGTTGGGATAAACACTTATATAATAAGGAGACTTGGAGGCCAACTCACGCAGGAAAGGTTTCATCTGGCGTGCCCCAAAGGAACAATTCAGCCCCACGGAGAAAAGGGGATATGACTGTACGCTGGCCAAAAACGCCTCCAGGGTCTGGCCACTCAATGTACGTCCGGCCAAATCGCTCACCGTGACGCTCAACATGATGGGCAAACGCTTATCCATTCTCTCCATCACGGTGAGGGCGGCATCCACGCCCGCCTTGCAGTTAAGGGTGTCGAAGATGGTCTCCAGCAAGATGGCGTCCACACCTCCGCTTATCAATCCCTCTATCTGTTCCATATAGGCATCGCGCAAGGTGTCGTAATCCAGCGCCCTCGCGGCAGGGTCGGTCACGTCCGGACTCATGGAACATGCCTTGTTGGTGGGGCCTACGCTGCCCGCCACGTAACGAGGCCTTTCGGGAAGGCTATACTCGTCGGCGCATACCCGGGCCAGCCTCGCCCCTTCGTAGGCCATCTCCCTCGCGTAATCCCCTAGATGGTAATCGGCTTGGGAAATCTTTTGCGAGGAGAAAGTATTGGTGGTGATGATGTCCGCACCCGCCTCCAGGTATTGGCGATGGATGTCGCGGATGACTTCAGGCCGGGTGAGATTGAGCATGTCATTGTTGCCTCTCATCTCGCCTGGCAGAGCGGCGAAGCGGCCGCCCCTGAAATCCGCCTCGGCCAGATGCCGCCTTTGGATGAGGGTACCCATAGCCCCATCCAGAATCAGTATTCTTTGCCTAACGGCCTCTTCTATGCTCATCATACGCATAACGCTTGAGGAATTAGAAATGCTTGAGGGCTCTATCCATCTCCCTGCGGTCTTCCTTCTCTTTCAAGGTCTGCCGCTTGTCATATTCTTTCTTTCCCCTGGCCAGGGCAATATCAACCTTGGCCCGGCCGTGGCCGTCTATGAACACCAGCGTGGGCACAATGGTGAAGCCAGGCTGCTTCACGGCTTCCGCCAACTTATTGATTTCGCGGCGGGTAAGCAACAGTTTCCGGTCGCGCAGCGCCTCGTGGTTGCTGTAAGAACCATAAAAATAGGGGGAGACGCTCATGCCTTTTACCCACAACTCATTGTTGTGGATATAGCAGAAAGCGTCCACCAGCGAAGCCTTTCCCTGGCGTATGCTCTTTATCTCGGTGCCGGTGAGCACGATGCCCGCCGTATAGGTGTCCACGAAATAGTATTCGAAGGAGGCCTTCTTGTTCCTGATTTGCACAGGGCTCTTCTTGCGCAGTTCGAGTTCGTTCTTGTTCACGCTCTTTTCCTTTCTAGTTTAGTCTTGCGAATTGACGATGGTGACGAAATTGCCAAGATGCTCGTCCACGTAATGCGCCACGAGACCAGTCCATTCCTCTTCGTTTTCCACGAACTCATCGTCCAGGTCATCAAATTCGGGGCATTGCTCATAGAGCGCCATGAAAGCCTCGTCATCACAATCGCTCTCCAGCAATTGGCGATGGCGGTTGTAGAACTTGTGGCCTCTGTTAAGCAATCTGTAGAGATCGCCAAGCCCCCATTCTCGAAAGGCACGGGCCGTGGGATTGAGGAAAATAAAGGGGCCGTAGCCATTATATATCAATTGCACCATGCCACCGTCCATCATCTCCTCGTGCAAGATGCCCCACGCCAGCAACGTGATTTGCTCCGCGTTCAGTTCTCCCATGTTTTGGGCTGTAAGCTGTCCACCAATAGCGTCGAGGATGGCTCCCCGCACGGCCTCGATGAATTCGTCCATGCCGCTGGCGGCAGCCTGCCGCAACGCCGCGTCTTCTATCTTGATTTCCATGTTTCTCCTTTTTCGGCTTAAAACATCGCAAAAGTAACACATTCCTCCGATATGGGCAAATTTTCCGCCACTTATTCACCGCCTCTTCCCCACATAGGCGCAGCCTGGGCGGCCGAGAGTTCGCGCCTATGCGACACCTTGAAGGGGAATCATCTAAGATGATTCTAGGAATAGACTAAGATGATTCCAGGAATAGACTAAGATGATTCTAGGAATAGAGTAAGATGATTCCCCACCTCTCCCACGGCCACCTGGGACGAATGCCACGGCTTGGCGGCAAGTTTATGCCCCATTTATTTTGTATTGTCCCCGATTCGCGCTATCTTCGCGGTCACCAACATATACCTTTTACCAACATGAGACAGCAAGAAAAACTACAGTTCGTGGGCATCATCCCCGCCCGCTACGCCTCCACCCGATTCCCCGGCAAGCCCCTCGCCACATTGGCGGGCAAGCCCGTGATAGAGCATGTTTACCACAGGGTGGTGGAAGCGCTGGGCAGCGCCTACGTGGCCACGGACGACGATCGCATAGCCCAGGCCGTGGAGCGCTTTGGCGGACAAGCCGTGATGACCCGGGCCGACCACAAGAGCGGAACCGACCGCATAGCCGAGGCACTGGAGAAGACAGGCCGCGAGGTAGACGTGGTGGTCAACGTGCAGGGCGACGAGCCCTTCATCACCACCCGGCAGATAGAGACCCTCTGCCATTGTTTCGATGACGAGCAGACACAAATAGCCACTCTCGGCAAACCCTTCGAGAGCATGGAAGCGGTAGAAAACCCCAACAGCCCCAAGATAGTGACAGACCTGAAGGGATTCGCCCTCTACTTCTCCCGCAGCGTCATTCCCTATATCAGAGGTTTCGAGCAAACGGACTGGCTGAGCCACTTCCCATACCTGAAGCACCTGGGCATCTACGCCTACCGAACCGAGGTTTTGAGGGAAATTACCCAATTGCCACAAAGTCCGTTAGAGAAAGCCGAAAGCCTGGAACAACTGAGATGGCTGCAAGCGGGATACAGAATTAAAGTGGGCATCACCAACGAAGAAACCGTGGGCATAGACACCCCCGAAGATTTAGTCAGAGCAGAACGTTTCCTTAACGAACGAGCATGATTACCCAAAGCGTCGCGCAATACATCGGCAAGCACCATTTGCTAGACAAACAGGGCATCCACCTTGTAGCGCTCTCTGGCGGAGCGGACAGCGTGGCTCTCTTATTAGTGTTAAGGGATTTGGGATACGACTTGCACGCCACTCACTGCAACTTCCACTTGCGGGGGAATGAGTCCGACCGAGACGAGCAATTCTGCGTCCAAATATGCGAGAAACTGGGCGTTCCCCTTCACCGCGCCCATTTCGACACTCACGCCTATGCCGAGGCACACCATGTAAGCATAGAAATGGCAGCCCGAGAGTTGCGTTACCAATATTTCAGGCAACTAAAAGACGACATCAAGGCAAAAGACATCTGCGTGGCTCACCATCGGGATGACCAGGCGGAGACCGTGCTGATGAATCTTATGAGAGGCGCGGGGGTGCAAGGGCTGACAGGCATGGCTCCCCTGAATGATGACATCGCGAGACCGCTGCTCTGCGTAAGTCGCCAAGAAATAGAAGCATACCTCGAGGAGAAAGGGCAAGACTATGTGACAGACAGCACGAACTTGGTGGCCGACGTAAACCGCAACAAGATACGCTTGCAGGTCATACCGCAAATGGAAAAAATCAATCCCGCCACCAAGGAGCATATTGCCCGAACGGCGGAGTACATGACCGACGTGCGTGACTTCGCCGAAGAGCAAGCGGAAAAAATCCTCCGGCAAATGAAAGCCGACAAGGGCAGGATTGAGTTGAAGCCATTGCTTTCCGTCAAGGGGTATAAGTATTTAATCTTCCTTTTCTTGAGCCGTCGCGGATTTAATAGCTTTCAAGTGGCGGAAATACTTTCATCATTAAACTCGCAAGGTAAGCTCTGGACATCCAGCAGCCATGAATGCACCATAGACCGAGGGGGGCTTTTGTGCCAAAGAAGAAAAGATTCCGTCGGCCCACTCATTATTCCAGAGCCAGGCAACTACAGATTAAACGACTCACTCCGCTACTCCTTCCGAGTCGTTGAGCGCGCTACGGACACGCAACCCAGTAAAAACGCTTACCATGCCACGATAGATGCGGAAAAAGCGAGATTTCCACTTACGCTTAGGCTCACCGAAAATGGCGACCGCTTCACCCCTTATGGCATGAAAGGCAGCAAGCTGGTAAGCGACTACCTCACTGACCGCAAGCGCACTCTCTTCCAAAAACGAGACCAACTGGTATTGGCAGACGCCACTGGCCGCATTCTATGGTTGGTAGGCGAAAGAATAGCCCAAGGCTGCGCCATAAGTGAAAGCACGAGACAAGTACTGCATATAGAGAAGGAAGAAAGGACTTCTCCATAAAAGAGGATCGCCAACAGGGTCCACATATCATGAATATGGTGGAATACTATACGTAAGCCTCCAAGAACTTGACCGTACCCTCCACTCTCAACACCTCGGTGGTAGCGGGATAGAGCAAGGTCTCTCCCATGCGCAAAGAGACTTGGTGGCCTTCATTATCAGTGAAAGTGCCCTGGCCCTTTACGCAAACCAAGATGACAAAACTATCCAACAGAGAATAATCAAGCGTCATAGGCTCATCCAAGTCATATACAGCCACCTTGAAATGCGGGCAACTCACCAATCCCACGCCTTGGTTCATCTGAGGTGTATAATGCGTACGGTAGTCCCGTTCCACCCTGTAGTCAATGCACTCAGCCGCTTGTTTAGTGTGCAACTCACGCTCATGTCCCTCCGCGTCCTTGCGGTGAAAATCATAGATGCGATATGTAACGTCGCTCGTTTGCTGTATTTCCGCCAAGAAGCAGCCCGCCCCTATGCTGTGGATGCGTCCAGCTGGCAAGAAAAAACAATCCCCCTCCTTTACAGTATATTCCGCGATAGCATCAACGATAGAGCCATCTTCCACCATCTGGCCGTATCGCTCCGGTGTGATAGACTTGCTCAATCCGCAACGCAACTTGGCCGTTGGGTCTGAAGGCAAGGCATACCACATTTCCGTCTTGCCATGGGGCAAACCATACTTCTTCGCAATCTCGTCATTGGGGTGTACCTGGATAGAAAGCTGGTCACGTGCGTCTATGAACTTGACGAGCAAAGGAAACTCATCGCCAAAACGCTGATAGTTATCCTGCCCCAAAAGCTTTCCTTTCATCTTGGCCACCACTTGATTGAGTGTCTGTCCTTGAAACTCGCCCTCTGCCACCACGCTTTCGCGACCTGGCACACCGCTTACCTCCCAACACTCACCCACGTTGGGCTGCTGTATGTCCAGCCGTTTAAAAGGTATCAGCTTGTTTCCGCCCCATATCAGAGACTTCAACAATGGCAAAAACTTTAGTGGTTCCATAAATCCATTATGTCGTTTAGTCAGTAATTCTGCATATCTAATTGTCTTTCCAAAATCCTGGGGTGAATATCACTAGCACGGTGAATATCTCCAAACGCCCCAAGAGCATCGAAAGCGAAGTAATCCATTTAGCCACGTCAGGCAACGCGCTCCAACTCAAGTCCATGCCAGAGAGCGTGCCGAGTGAAGGACCCGCGTTGCCAAGGCTGCTGAACGAAATAGTCAACGCATTGCCTAGATCTATACCAACCGCCACCATGGCAAAAGTCTGCGCCAACAACAATCCTAGATACACTCCGAGGAAAGCCAGCAAAGTGACTCGTTCCTGAATAGGCACGTTAACCCCGTTCACCCTCACTGGCAGCACAGCCTTCGGATGGAGAATCTGGCGCAACTCGTTCTTCACGATTTGGAAAAGCATTACCAATCTCACTTGTTTCACACCACCACCTGTACTGCTAGAGCAACCGCCCATAAACATGCACACCAGAAGGACACCCCAAGTGACAGCAGGCCACAAGGCAGTGTCATCGGAACAGAAACCTGTGGAGGTCATCAAGGTAACTACCTGGAAGAGCGCCTTCCGAAAAGCCTCCTCAAACTGGTATCCACACTCATTGAAAAGCTGAATGGCTACGAAAAGAGTGAAAACCAGCACTGCGCCCAAATAAAACTTGAACTCAGAATTCTTGGCAAGTTCCCCCACTCTACGTTTCAACACCACGGCATAAAGCAACGCGAAATTAGCTCCTGAAAGAAAAGTGAACAACGAGCACATATACTCGAGATAGGGGGAGTCATAATAGCCGAAACTGTCATTACGGGTAGAAAAGCCACCCGTAGGAGTGGTGCACATGGCGTGGTTAAGGCTATCGAAAAACGACATTCCACCTAGCCAATAAGCCGCCGTACACGCAACGGTCAACGTAACATAGATAGACCATATCCATTTTGCCGTAGTGGAAAGGCGAGGATGGAGCTTGGCGCGCAACGGGGCGCTGCTCTCCGCGGAGAAAACCTTTACGGAGCCACCCACCAGCGAAGGCAATAAAGCCACGGTGAAGAACACGATGCCAAGTCCCCCTACCCACTGCATAAGCGAACGCCAAAAAAGAATGCCATGGGGCAATCGTTCCACATCGTCGAAAACCGTGGCACCCGTAGAGGTAAAGCCCGACATTGCCTCCAGATAAGCATCCGCAAGAGAATTAAGATACCCCCCCACAAGAAAGGGCAATGTACCTAACAGACTATAAACCACCCACGTGAGCGTCACCACCAAATAAGCGTCTCTCCTGCTCAAGGAATTCTCCGCTCCCCTGCCCTTACCTTTCAAGAGCAAGCCCACTCCAACCGTAGTGATAATGGCAACAAGAAAAGCGAAAGAGTCATCCTCTTGATAATAGAGAGAGATGCCCAGGGAAATGAGCATCCAAAAAGCCTCAAATAGCAGAAGCTGACCCAATATCTTGCAAATGAGCTTGACGTTAATCATACTCTATTGAATATTAACGACTTAGGTAAAATATTTCTCTATGCGATGCATATCTATCTCATGACAAAAGACCATCACTGAGTCACCTGCCTCTATCTGCGTGTTACCTGACACAAGCATTCCCTTTCCTTGGCGCACAAGTCCACCAATCGTCACGTCACGGGGCAAGCCCAAGTCTTTCACCGCCTTTTGCGTGACGCGGCTGCCTGGCAGGGGAATAAACTCTGCCACATAGGCGTTAACGTTCATCAGGAAATGGATATTCAACACGTTGGCGTCAAGCATCATCTGATAGATATGCCCCGCTGCCACCGTTTTGCGGTTAACAATAGTACCTATATCCAAACTCTCAGCCATGCTCACGTAATCCATGTTCTCCACCAAGGCCACGGTCTTGCGCACCCCTAGCCTCTTGGCGGCCAAGCAAGCCAAGATATTCGTCTCGGGGGAATCTGTCAAGGCCACGAAAGCCTGCGTGTTCTTGATACCTTCCTCTATCAACAAAGAGGTATCACGACCATCACCATGTATAATCATGGCCTCGTCATCGTCTATCAATTCGTTGAGTTCCTCGCAGCGACGCTCGTCTATCTCTATAATCTTGCAATCCATGTATTCAGGCATTCGCTTCACGGCCCTGACGGTAATGGAACCGCCACCCATCACCATCACGTTCTTAACATCTACATAATGGTCTTTACCCACTATTTGACGGATGTAAGGAATATAGCTGCGGGTGGTCATGAAATAAGCCAAATCATACAGCAAGAGCTCATCATTACCGCCTGGAATGATGGTTTGGCCTCCTCTTTTGATAGCCACCACGTGATAAGGGTCCTCGGGGCCGCTGATTTCCTTCAGGGGCTTGTTGAGTATCTCACAGCTTTCTCTCAACTTAATGCCCAACATCACCAACTCCCCATCGTGTACGTCCCACCTTTGGCGCACCCACGACATTTTCAATCCGTTATTAATGTCATAAGCCGCCAACATATCCGGGTCTATCACGGAGTCTATGCCCAGGCGTTGGAAAAGTTCTTGAGCCTTTGTCTCCGTAAATTCGGGATTGTCCACCTTGGCCACGGTCTTGCGTGCACCCAGCGATTTCGCCAACATACAAGCGGTAATGTTGTCGCTCTCATTGGGATTCACGGCTATGAAAAGGTCGGTATGTGAAACGCCAGCCTGTTTCAGGGCATGGATAGAAGTTGGCGAATCCTCCAATGTTAAAAGATCGGTGTCCGCACCTACCTGACCCAGCCTCTCCGTACTGGTATCTATTAGCGTTATGTCCTCATGGTCGCGCGAGAAAAGCCTGGCCAAATGAGTGCCTATGGCATATGCGCCTGCTATGATAGTTTTCATTTCAATAATTCTTTCTTAATGGATTCTACGTCTAAATGCACTATTTCACGCAATTGGGATATAGTGCCATGCTCCACGAAATTATCGGGCAGTCCCATGCGTGTTATCTCGGGATAGTAACCATGGTCTTCCATCCACTCCAATACGGCTGAGCCCATGCCTCCCTGCCTGCATCCATCTTCGATGGTAATCACTCGCTTAAAACGACTGCCTACCTCGTGCAGCAGCTGCTTGTCCAGTGGTTTCAGGAACCGGATGTCATAATGGGCGATGCGCAGCCCTGGATGGGTAGCCTCCACTTCCGCGATGGCCTTCTCCGCGTCATTGCCAATGGGGCCAATAGTGAGCACTGCCAGTTCTTGCCCGTCTCTCAGCTTCCTTCCCCGACCTATCTCCACTTCCTTGAAGGGACATCTCCAGTCTCTCCAGACGCCCCTTCCTCGAGGGTAGCGTATCACGAAAGGCCCCTTGTCGGGTAGCTGGGCGGTATACATCATGTTTCTCAACTCATGCTCGTTCATGGGCGAGGCAATGGTGAGGTTAGGAATGGGGCGCAAGGCCGCCATGTCGAAAGCGCCATGATGAGTGGGGCCGTCTTCTCCCACCAAGCCGGCCCTATCCAGGCAGATAACTACCGAAAGCCCGAGGATGGCCACGTCGTGTATGATATTGTCGTAGGCCCGTTGCGAGAAAGCGCTATAGATATTGCAAAAAGGCACCAATCCATCTATGGCCATACCTGCCGAGAAGGTCACGGCATGCCCTTCCGCGATGCCCACGTCGAACACCTTATCGGGCATGGCTTCCTTGAGGATGTTCATGGAGCAACCCGTGGGCATGGCGGGAGTCACTCCCACTATCAACGGATTTTGCTTCGCCAGCTCCAGCAAGGTCTCGCCAAACACGGTTTGATACTTAGGCGGCATATCCCCCGTCTCTTCCGTCAGCCTTTCACCCGTATCGGGGTCAAACTTTCCTGGTGCGTGCCATACGGTGGCATTCTTCTCCGCTGGCTCATATCCCATGCCTTTCGTGGTGTGCAAATGCAGCAACTTGGGACCCGTCATATCTTTCAACTGCCTGAGGATGCGCACGACTTCCTTTACGTCATGCCCGTCGAAGGGGCCGAAATAGCGTATGTTCATGCCCTCAAAAACGTTTTGCTGCCGGCTGATGACAGATTTCAAAGCGTTGTTCAAGCGCAAGATGACGTTTCGGCGGTTGTCGTTGAGAATTCCCTTGCGATGCAGCCAGCGACTGGCCTTAAATCTCCATTTATTGTAAGTCTCGTTGGTATCCAGTTGCAGCAGGTATTTCTCCATTCCTCCCACGGCGCGGTCTATGCTCATATCGTTGTCGTTGAGGATAATGAGCAAATCGTTGGGCGTGGAAGAGACATTGTTGAGCCCCTCAAAAGCCAAGCCGCCGCTCATGGCTCCATCGCCTATCACGGCTATCACCCTACGGTCATCATGACCTGTTTTTTTCGCGGCCACGGCCATGCCCAGCGCCGCCGAGATGGAATTAGAAGCGTGGCCGCAGACAAAACTGTCATACTCGCTTTCCATAGGAGTTGGGAAAGGCCTGATGCCGTGCAGCTTTCGGTTCGTGCGGAAGGCTTCCCTCCTTCCTGTCAATATCTTGTGCCCGTAGGCTTGGTGTCCCACGTCCCATACGATACGGTCGTAAGGCGTATCATATACATAATGTAGGGCCACCGTCAGTTCCACAACCCCCAAGGATGAAGCGAAATGCCCTGGATTGGCGGATACTTCTGCTATGATGTCATCCCGCAATTCCCGGCATACTTCTGGTAGTTGGTCTATGTCCAACTTCCTAAGGTCGCTGGGACTTGAGATGTTGTTTAGCAATCCAAAGTGATGCGTATTCATGCCGTCTCTTCGTAAAAACTGTGCAAATATATATAAAAACTTTGAGAATTGGACGGTAACAGGTAAAAACTTGAGATTTCTCCCATTTCTTTCTCACATTACCCTCTTTACCTATTAAATACATCACTCGCGAGAATATGGATACATATTTCCGTAAAATATGCACCGACAATGGAGAGGAAATCACTATCTTCGCGAAAGTTAATCCCTATCGACAAAACATGGACACCAAGAGAAAAGACTCTATCAAGGGCATCTTAGCCCTTTGCCTAATGGCAATGAACAGCATGGGGCTTTGGGCGCAAGACGAGCTGGACACCACCCGCACCTATCGCATCGAAGAGGTGGTGGTGACAGGAAGCAACAACGCCACGGGGCGCAACCTCTTGCCCTACAGTGTCAGCATAGTTGACAGCAAACAACTAGAAGCCACGGGGCAAGCCCAACTGCTTTCCGCCATCTCCACGCAGATACCCAGCCTCTTCGTTTCCCAGCGCAATATCTTCGGCTTCGGCATCAGCAACGGAGGTTCCGGGGGCATCAAGGTGAGAGGTGTAGGAGGAGAACCTACCAACGCCGTGTTGATGATGGTGGACGGCCAACCGCAATTCGCCGGTATATATTCCCACCACGTGGCCGATTTCTACGCCACGGAATACGTGGACCACGTGGAAGTGTTGCGGGGACCCGCCTCGGTGCTCTATGGCTCCAACGCCATGGGCGGTGTCATCAACGTCATCACCAAGGAAGCGCGGAGCAATGGCGTGCGCACTACGCTCACCTCGCAATACGGTTCCTACAACACTTGGCTTTCCTCCTTGACCAATGCCGTCAGGGCGGGAAAGTTCTCGTCACTGGTCTCGCTGTCTTACGACCGCACCGATGGCACGCAAGACAACTTCGACTTCAAGCAATATTCGCTCTACGCCAAGATGGGCTATGACTTCAGCCAGGCATGGAAAGCCAGGGCGGACTACTCGCTGATGCAATTCATCGGCAACGACCCTATCTACGCCACGCTGGAAGACCCCAACTCCACGGACATCTACCACCAAAACATCATCCGCGGCGAAGCGTCGCTCTCCGTAAGCAACCATTACAAAAGGACTAACGGCAACGTAAGAGTCTATTACAGCTACGGAAACCATTTCGTGGACGACCCCAACCATTTCCACAGCCTGGACGATCGCTTCGGCATCTTGGCTTACCAGAACTTCCAGCCTTGGCCAGGAGCCAACGCCACAGTGGGCTTCGACTTCGACACCTATACCGGCAAGATACCCACTTCAGGCGGAGTGGACCACACGGAAGGCTCCCTTTCCACCATCAGCCGCAAGAGCATCACGGAATATTCCCCTTACGCCACGTTCTCGCAGTCGCTCCTGCGAGGGACGCTAGTGGTCAACGGAGGGCTGCGCATGGCTAACAGCAACCGTTTCGGCACACAGTGGATACCACAAGGAGGCATCGTCATAAGACCCGCGGAGGGCTGGTCGGTCAAGGCATCCTTAGCCAAGGGATACCGAAATCCCTCTTTCCGGGAGCTGTACCTCTACCGCATGGCAAACCCGGACTTGCGTCCCGAGCGCATGATGAACTACGAGGTAAGCATCGGCAAACGCTTCTCCCGCTACTTGAGCCTGGACATCACGGGTTATTACAGCAAGGGAAGCGACATGATACAAGTAGTGGACATGAAAAACGTAAACACGGGAAGCTTCATCAACAAGGGTATCGAGGTGACGGCAGACAGCCATCCGCTCAACAACCTTGCCCTCAAGGCTTCCTATAGCTACCTGAACACCTCGCTAAACAACCTTACGGCCGCCCCCCGCAACCAGTATTTCCTGGGACTGGGATGGCAAGCGCTGAAGCAGCTAAGGCTAGACGCTGACCTGCGGGGCGCGGGGGGACTCTACATCGCCGACAATATAGACCACGAGCGGTACACGCTGCTCAACCTGAAAGTGACCTACCAGCCATTCCAATTCCTGGAATTCTTCGCCAACCTGGATAATGTAACGAACACGAAATACACCATCATCCACGGCTATGAGATGCCCGGCTTCACCGCCATGGGCGGCTTTAAGCTGAGACTGTAGCAGACGGATTTTCAAAACAAGTTATTTCGCTCTTCAATTTAACTTGTTTTGCTTAGCAATTTAACTTATTTTGCTCGGCAAAACAAGTTGTTTTCACAGGCGAAATAACTTGTTTTCAAATCCCGCACGGAAACGCTCCCCACGACACACCTATATCTACACGAAGAAGGGGCCAAGACCGATAATGGTCTTGGCCCCTTTCCTTTATGCTTCGGTAAGAGAACGCTATGCCTCTGCGGGAGCTGCCTCCTCCGCGGGAGCCTCAGCCTCAGCGCTATCAGCGGCGGCAGCCTCTGCAGCGGCCACGGCTGCGGCAGCCTTCTTCTCTGCCACCTTCTTGGCGATAGCCTCGTTAATCTGCTTCTCCTGCTCAAGCTCCTTGTCAGCGACAGCCTTCTTGGCTTTAGCCACATTCTCGCGGGTAGCGTTGAGCTTCTGTTCCTTAGCGGCCTTCCATGCGTCGAAACGCTTCTGCACTTCCGACTCATCGAAAGCGCCCTTCTTGACACCTCCGCGCAAGTGCTTCATCAAGTAAACGCCCTCACGCTGCAAGATGTTGCGAACGGTGTCTGTAGGCTGTGCGCCAGTCTCTACCCAATAGAGCGCACGGTCGAAATTCAAATCTACAGTAGCGGGATTGGTGTTGGGGTTGTAGGTACCAATCTTCTCAGTAAATTTACCATCACGTGGTGCTCTCACATCAGCGATGACGATGCTATAGAAAGCATAGCCTTTGCGGCCGCCTCGCTGTAATCTGATTTTTGTTGCCATTGTTTAATGTTTTAATTAGGTTTGAATTTACTGCCATCAACTCGTAATGGCGGCGCGAAGTTACAACTTTAAATTCATTCCCGCAAACTTTCGCCAGAAAAACTTACTTTTCCAACTTCAAGCCCACGAGCATGCCGTCCACGTTGCTGGCCAGCGAGGAAATGGTCTTCAGCTGGCTGTTGCCTGCGAGACTGCCCAAGGTTTTCATGTAACTGAGCAGCTTGGAGGCATCCATCAAAATGAGCAAGTTGTTGCCGGAAAGTTGTGTATGGCCAACCATCTGGCTCACATGGCCGCTATACTTCAACACCACGTTGGTGCCGTCCAGCGTATAGGTGCCTTTCAGCGTCTTGCCCGCTATGGTCTGGGTGAAATTGCCCTGCTTGTCGAAAGTCATTTGCACGGAGCCTTCCTTGACGCCATACTTCTCCAGTTTCTCCTTCAGGTTTTTCTCGATGGTGGAAGAAGCCACGCTGCCGCCCAACTTGCTGAGCACGTTGTCGCTCTCGAACACCACGGCGGGCTGGGTATAAGTCCAAGTACCCACGATTTTGTCTTCTGTGGCCATCAGGCTGGAATTAAACAAAGAGCCTAATCCGGAGAGCAATCCGCCGACAGAAGACGATTTCTTGGAGTCGCCATCATCCGCGGTGGTTTGCTTGCTTGCCTTTTCCTTAACATTTTTCAAGATGTTGCCCAAGTTGATTTGCGCCTGGACATTGGCGCAGACCATGAGCATGCAGCTCATGGCCAAACATGTCATGAAACTTTTCATCTTCATTCCTTTCAAAAATTATCTCTTGTTATTCATCAATTTCCATTAAAAAGCGTATCTTCGCGACAATGAAGCAGGAAATCTCCATACTCATCCCCACTTACAACCATCGTTGTTTCCCGTTGGTGGAGGAACTCGCCCGACAAGCCTCCCTGTTGGAAACGCTGCGCTGGGAGATTATCGTGGCCGAAGACGGTTCTACCGACAAGCGAGCCATAGAGACCAACGCCCAAATAAACTCCATAGCCCATTGCCGGCAACTCGTGTTGCCAAGCAATCTGGGAAGAGCCGCCATCCGCAACTATCTGGCCTCGCGAGCCCGCCACTCCTGGTTGCTCTTCATCGACAGCGACATGTCCATCTCGCTAGAAGACTATCTCCTCCGCTTCCTCTCCGCCAAGGGCGAAGTGATCTATGGCGGATACCACGTAACGAAAAAGAGCAATCCCCCGTGCCTTCGCTATCGCTATGAGCGAGCGGCGGAACATTCCCGCGAGCTTTCCTGCAGGCTCTCGCACCCCTATCACGCCTTCAGGGCTTGCAACTTCATGGCCAGCGACAAGATCATGAGACGCTATCCCTTCGACGAGCGGTTCTCTCATTACGGCTTCGAGGAGACTATGCTGGCCAAGACCTTTATGCGCCATCACGTTCCCGTAAGCCACATCAATGCGCCCGTAGACTTCGATTGCCAAGAAAGCAACCTCAGCTTCATCAAGAAGACAGAAGAGGCCATGCGCACACTCCATCATTTCGAAACCGAGCTGGCGGATATGTCCACGTTGCTGGCCTTGACGCGGAGAATAGAGAGACTTCACCTTTCCCGCCCCCTGCACTTCTTTCATCGTTACCTGGGGACAGCCATGCGCAACGCCTTGGTAAGCAAGCAGCCGCCCCTATGGCAATTCCACCTCTACAAGATGGGCTATCTCATGTCAATTCGAAAACGCCCGTAGGCATCTTGCGCCTGAGCACGTCTACCTGGAAGTCCTTTCCCGCCACGATGCCGTAGGAACGCAATGTCTGCTCCACGGTCTTGCGAGCCAGCTCGGGATGGTTGTTCTCCTCGCTGAGATGGCAAAGCCATACATGGCGCAAATTGCCAGTGGCGTTTTCGGCCAGAGCCTTGGCGCAATCGGCGTTGCTCAAGTGGCCAAACTGCCCCATGATCCTGTCTTTCAAATACTGCGGATAGGTGCCCCGCAGGAGCATCTCCACGTCGTGGTTGGCTTCCAACACCAGGTAATTGGCCTCGCCGATATAGCCCAACATCTCCTCCGTGAGATGCCCCACGTCGGTCATCAGGCAAAAGGTAATCCCTTGGCACCTTATCTTGTATCCCACGTTGTCCGAACTGTCATGGGGCACGGAAAAGGCGGTGACCTGAAACTCACCCACCTGGAACTCCTGTCCCTTCTCTATCAGCCGCACTCTGGAAGGATTGATTTTTTTCTTCACGCAATAGTTGCGCTCTATACCGTCATGCACCTTGCGGGTGGAATACACAGGCAAGGCCAAGCCCGTGCTCAACGCCCCTACGGCCTTCACGTGGTCAGCGTGGTCGTGGGTGACCAAGATGTGCCGCGTCTCTTGCAGGGATATCCCGTAAGCGTAGAAGTGTTTTTTCAGCGTCCTGACCCCCACTCCGGCGTCTATCATCAGCGCATCAGTGCCGGTGTAGAGATAATAGCAGTTGCCGCTACTTCCACTGCCAAAGGATATAAACTTGAGCATATTAGTTTTTATTTTGCGCAAAAGTACCAAAAAAAAAACTCTCGACCAAGGTTTTCACATTATTTGTAAAGTTTTTAACCCTAATTGCCCGTTTTGCGATTCCACTCACTTTACGCTATGGAAAAGCCATAATGGCCTTTTATTCATATTGATACAGACGCAACGACAATAGGCATCCACTTTCGAGATATAAGCCGTAAAAACGCAGTACTACTCCTTTTCGATTTCAGTACTACTGATATTGAAAGTCAGTACTACTGATATTGAAAAGGAGTAGTACTGACTTTTTGGGGGCTTCCCTTTTCTCCGTTTACCTCGTGGCTCATCGCGGGCGGAATAAAAAAATAATTGGCAGGCAATGCGTAGGCAAAATCAATAAAAATAAAACGCTAAATGACTGTTTTCAGTCACTTAGCGTTTCCATTTGTGCGCCTGATAGGACTCGAACCTACACGGCATAACCACTAGATCCTAAGTCTAGCGCGTCTACCAATTCCGCCACAAGCGCCCATTTTCGTGGGTGCAAAGATACGAAATATAATCTAAACATGAAAACATTTCCGCAAAAAATGTTTTCCCCGTTTGATTTGGGCCTCTCCTAGGGCACACTAATTTCTTTGCCGCGACTCGTAAATCATCCCGGGCAAGACTGGGTAAGCCACACACCCTCATTGCTTGCGCTGGATGGTTTGTCCATTCTTATATCTAACGACGCTTTTTTCAATCCCTTTCCCTTGACCGTCAGGGTGAGTTTCCCTGACTGCTTGCCGCTCTTGACGACAGCCATAGCACGCCCCTTCCAGGTCTTACGCTGGGGCAAAGTGTAGCCCGTGTTGTCCGAGAGATCCCCACTGCAAGTAGCCAGCAAGGTGCCCTCACCTCGCAATTCAAAGGAGAGCAAGCGGTCGGCGTTGGGCACTATGCGCCCTTCGCCATCAATGATTTCCGCCACGACGTAGGTCAGCGATTGGCCATCGGCTGCCATCTCAGAGCGATCTGCCGACAGACGGAGACGGACGGGCTTGCCCGCTGTCTCCATGATAATGAGTGGTCCCTCGCCGTTATTCCCCACAGCCTCGGCGGAAAGCCTACCGGGACGATAAGGCACTGTAAATACGGCCTTGAATTGTTGCTCTCGGGTGGTAGGCTTCTCGCCTAAGAGGCTGTCGTTGAGCCAGAGCCGCACTGAGGGATAGCGAGAATAAACCTCCACCTCGATGTCTTTTCCCTCATGGCCTGGCCAAGTCCAGCTCTCCCAGGTAGGCCACACGCTCCATGAGGTCTGTCGCACCTTACCATAATATCCATCCGGTTCTTTCACGGCCATGTAGAATCCCGTTAGCTCTGGGTGATAAAGCAATTCCCTGTAATGGGAGATGGGCTTGCGCCATCCCGTCAAGTCGATGTCGCCGCAATAGGCACCATGATTGGGGAACTGGAGATTTTGGTAGTGCTCACCAGGGGTCTGACCCTCGTAATAGTAGCGACCTATACCCGACTCGCCCAAGTAGTCGATGCCCGTCCATACGAAATCGCCTATGATATAGGGGTGGTCAACCACCGACTCCCAGTTGCGGAAAGCGTCACGGGGATAAGATTCCGTTTGCATCATCACACGGTTGGGCACTCGTTCGTGGTCTCCCTCGGCCTTGTGTATCATATAATTATAGCCCACGATGTCATGGGCAGCGGCCAACGGGTCATAGATTTCCCAATCATTGTCCCAAGAAGCCAAGGCCGAAGTGACAGGACGAGTAGGGTCAAACTTGTGGACATATCCCGCCAAAGCATGGGCAGTCAAAACCGCCTCGGGAGATTTGCGCTCTATGATTTCGTTGCCAATGCTCCAACAGAAGATGGAAGGATGATTGCGGTCTCGCCGCACCATGGCCTCTACGTCCTTGGTCCACCACTCGTCAAACAAAGTGGAATAGTCGTGCTGGTTCTTGGCGGTTCTCCATCCGTCAAAGGACTCGTCGATAACCAACAAGCCCAGGTGGTCACAAGCGTCAAGGAAAGCCTCAGAAGGAGGATTGTGGGAAGTACGCACGGCGTTGAAGCCCGCCTCTTTCAGCAAACGAGCCTTGCGCCACTCGGCATCACGATAGGCCGCCGCTCCCAGCGGGCCATTGTCATGGTGCAAGCAGGCACCATTCAACTCGATGGGTTGCCCGTTAAGCCGCAAACCATGACGTGCGTCATACTCAATAGTACGCACGCCGAAGGTCTGCTCTATTCTGTCTTCCCCTCCTTGCTCCATACGGCAAGTAAGCTGGTAGAGATTTGGCGTTTCGGGAGACCATAGCCGTGCGTCGCTCATGGGAACAGAAAGGCAAATGGTGCGTGTTTCTCCCGCTTCCAATGTAACGGGGCATTGCACCGCTGCCTCCTCTTCTCCTTGGTAAGAAACAATCGCCCGAAGAACAAAAGAGGATGGCTCAGTCCGCTCATTGGCGATAGCTGTCTCCACTTGCACTTGCGTCTCGTTACCCTGGGTAGTGGTGTGGACAAAAGTTCCCCATTGGGCAAAATGCAGACGAGGAGTGCGGATGAGTTTCACGTTACGATAAATGCCCGAACCGGTATACCAGCGGCAATTCTTCTGGCCAGAGTTGTCCACTCTCACGGCCAACACATTCACGCCAGGTTGCAGGTAGGGCGTCAAGTCATGACAGAAAGAAGAATATCCATAAGGATAGATGCCCAGGTCATGTCCGTTGACATAAACACGAGCGTTCATATACACACCCTCGAAATAGATGGAAGTAAGCGTTTCCCGTATATCTTCATCACATGTGAAGGTCTTTCGATACCAAGCTATGCCCGTGGGAAAATAGCCGCCATCGTTACCCGAAGGATTATCCAGGGCGGGTACACCCTCAATACTCCAGTCATGGGGCAAGTCCAGCGTGCGCCACTGACTGTCATCAAAGTCGGGAGCGTAGGCATTATCGATATCTCCTAAATGGAATCTCCATCGCTCATTGAAATTTTGTTCACGGAGAGCACTCGCCTGGGCATAAAGCCCAAAGCAAAACAAAAAGAAAAAGGCTATTGACAGAAATCTGACAGCAGCTCGTTGAATCATATTTCTCATGATAAGGTAAGATTATTCGCTTACAAAAATAATGTTTTCCCATGAAAGCGCAAAGACTTTCCCCTTTTTTCATCTATCTATTCGAGTCACGAATGGCATAGAGGGAAACTCTTTCCAACAAAAAGGCGACTCCCCATCACGAGGAATCGCCCACAAAAATATGATAAACATTGGAATTAATTATTCTCTGGACGCAATTTGCGAACTGTCTCGCCCGCACGCCACATCTCCATGTTGTGCATAGCCTCCAACTCGGCGTTCAACTTCTCACGATAGTCGGGCTGGGAGTTCTTGTCAATGGAAATCTGAGCCTCGTTGCCACTCTTCACGGAGAGGTATAGCCACTCCATCACAGGCTTAATAGCGTCACGGAAGCGAGGTGCCCAATCGAGTGCGCCACGCTGTGCCGTAGTGGAACAGTTGGCATACATCCAGTCCATGCCTTTCTCTCCAAAGAGCGGGCCAAGGCTCTGCGTCAACTCCTCTACAGTCTCGTTGAATGCCTCGGAAGGAGAATGTCCGTGTTCACGCAATACCTCATACTGCGCCTCGAGCAATCCCTCGATGGCACCCATCAGTGAGCCGCGCTCACCTGTCAGGTCTGAAGTCGCCTCGCGTTCAAAAGTGGTCTTGAAAAGATAGCCCGCTCCGATACCGATTCCAAAGGCAATGGTTTTCTCCTCAGCTTTTCCGGAAGCGTCTTGATATACGGCGTATGAGCAGTTCAGGCCACGTCCCTCGCAGAACATCGTGCGCAAGGAAGTTCCAGAACCTTTAGGAGCTACCATTATGACATCAATATCCTTGGGAGGAACCACGCCCGTGCGGTCACTCCAGTTGATGGCGAAACCATGAGAGTAATAAAGAGTCTTGCCCGCGGTGAGATAGGGTTTGATTTTTGGCCAAACGGCTATCTGACCAGCGTCGGAAAGCAACATGCAAATGATAGTGCCTTTCTGTACGGCTTCCTCAATTGGAAACAAGGTCTTGCCTGGCACCCATCCGTCTTTCAAACATTTATCATAAGTCTTGCCTTCACGCTGACCTACTATCACGTTGAAACCATTGTCGCGCAGGTTACAAGCCTGACCAGGACCCTGAATACCATAGCCGATGACGGCGATGGTCTCATTCTTCAACACTTCGCGAGCCTTCTCCAAGGAAAACTCCTTGCTGGTGACCACTGTCTCGATAACGCCACCAAAATTCATTTCTGCCATTTTACATTAGTTTTTATGCGCCGACAGGGCGCGGTTAACATTTCCCTTATGAATCCTCACGCCTTATTCAAAGGCTTCTTGCTATCAAGTGAATCCATCCACTCCTTGCGCGAAGAAGCGGCTAGGGGGGTTACTAAATGATTAAATTCGCCTGCAAAGATAATATTTTATCACGAAACAACAAAATTTTCTTTCAATCTTATATAAATTTAACCTCGCATCTTACGACTTCCGTCTCTTCTTGACTGTCCGAGGTAGTTTTTGTGACACGGAACTGATAATCTTCCGCCTCTCCCACTCGCTCACGATATATATGCAATTGATCGCCTTGGTAAGTCTCGGCCACATAAGCGATATCAAACCTTCTCAGTTTATGGGTGCGATAATAATCGAGAGGGAAAAGGTCGAGCACGTGCTCAATGTATTTCACTGAGTTCACATGTCCATTCACGTCAACGTCATGATAATAGGTATCCAGCGTGCGAACAAGCTCCGCTTTCTGTCCCATCTTCACGCGGGAACCTTTGTCCATGGGGCAGGACTTTTCCGTTTCCACATATTGAGTGATAGCTCCGTCTTTAACGCTGAGAATGTCAGTAGGCTGGCGCGTGTCCGTATCTATCAATGCCCAAATACTGCGGCCATATCCATAAGTCTTACCATCGGCATTGGTAATAGCAAAATCACGACTGGTGAAATAGCGCATGGCTCCCTCTACCCATGTCTCCACATAAAAGCGGTCATAGGACTGGGGCATTTCATCCATTTCTACAGCCAACCTGCTCAGCACCCATGTTTTATGCTGGAGATTGAGATAAGTCATGCCAAAACCACGTTCACCACTATGAAAGTCAGCGGCGTTGAGCAGGTGATTACCCAAATGCCCTAAGAAGAGACGCTTGGAGAAATCGCAATGGAACGGCTCCGCCACGAATTCATATCTACCCACTTTACTCAGCGACTCCATGTGACAGATTTTCTTGTTGATCCAAATATTCCGTGATAGGTTCTTCCATAGCCCTGGTTACCGCAATGCGCCCGCTACGCGTGTACTGCAAGATGCAGTTAAAGCCGTTGAGCTGCTTAAACAGGTGCACGATATCCTCAGTGAGACCTGCCAACAAAACAGTACTATAGGTGGGATTCACCTCCATCATACGAGCGTCGGCCTTGCGGATGCAACGTGATATCTCAGGATTCTCCAGCAAGTCTGGCGTTGATATCTTGAAAAGGGCCACCTCATGGATGAACAATTCGTCATCCAAATAGTAGGCGCAACTCACCACGTCTATCTTTTTCTCGATAGCTTTCACTATCTTCTTTATCTGTTCTTCATCGCTCCAAGCGGTAATGGTATATTTGTGGATACCCTTTAGTATACTGGCCGATACGTTGAGGCTTTCGATATTTACCTGTCTACGGGTAAATACGGCGGTAATCTGATTAAGAATACCAGCGATATTCTCTGAATGTACCAGCAGGGTATATAATTTTTTCTCGTTGTCCATGTAGTCTATCTCTCCAACAGTTTAGTATTCCAGTTCCAGCAACATCTCGTTCACGCTGCTGCCAGGCAAAATCATCGGCACAATGTCTTCCTCAGGCTTGATAGCGCACTCCAATAGATAGGGTCCTTTGGTATCCAACATCTTTTTCACTTTCCTCTCCAAATCCTCGCGATTGATGGCTACGTCGTAAGGAATGCCATATGCCTTGGCAATATACTCATAACGAGGATTAAGCATGTCGGTGAAGGAATGCCGCCCGCCATACATCAGGTCTTGCCACTGGCGCACGTTGCCCAGGTAATTATTGTTAAGCAATATCATCTTCACGGGAGTCTGCTGTTCCATAATGGTACCCAATTCTTGTATACTCATCTGGAATCCGCCATCGCCCATGAAGCAGCAAATAGTGCGGTCATGGTCGCCAAAGGTCGCCCCGATAGCCGCAGGCAGTCCAAAGCCCATGGTGCCAAATCCTCCACTGGTCACGATTGATCTCTTCTTTAAATACTTAAAGTATCGACTGGAAATCATCTGATTCTGACCCACATCGGTAACTAACACACCATTACCATTCAAAGCCTCGGAAACAGTGTTGGCAACCTCGCCCATCAAGAGCGGCCCATCTTTTGGATGTATGTCGGGTTGTATCACTTTCTCGTTCTCCATCTTGGCATATTCGGCAAAGGAGTCTATCCACTCACGATGGGAATTCTTGTTGAGCAGCCTAGTGATAGCGGGTAACGACATCTTGCAATCTCCTACCACAGGTACATCGCATACCACATTCTTGTTGATTTCCGCCCTGTCTATATCCAGGTGAATGATTTTCGCCTGCTTGGCGTAAGTGGAAACCACGCCCGTGTCCCTATCGCTAAAGCGCATACCGATAGCTATCAGCACGTCACACTCCTGGGTCTTCATGTTTGGAGCATAGTTACCATGCATACCCAGCATGCCCATGTTGAGCGGATGGTCACTGGGCAAAGCGGAGAGCCCAAGCAGGGTGCGGCCTGCGGGAATATCCGCTTTCTCCAAGAACTCTATCAGCTCATTTTGCGCACCACCCAGCTCTACGCCTTGTCCTACAAGGGCAAAAGGTCGTTCCGCCTTATTGATGAGAGCGGCCGCCTCTTGTATTTTCTGTTCGTCTAATTTTGGATAAGGCAAGTAGGAACGCACAAACTCCACTTTCACAGGTTCCCATTCACAAGTGCCAACTTGCGCGTCCTTGGCGAAATCCAACACAACAGGGCCAGGCCTTCCACTGCGTGCGATATAGAAGGCACGGCTAACGGCCCAAGCTACATCCTCAGGTCTACGTATCTGGTAAGCCCATTTGGTAATAGGTTGAGCTACGCCCACCAAGTCCACTTCCTGAAAAGCGTCGGTACCCAAAGCGGCTGTGGCCACCTGGCCAGCTATCACCACAATGGGTGTTGAATCCATCATGGCATCAGCTACACCCGTAAGCGTATTCGTGGCACCTGGGCCACTGGTAACCAAAGCCACGCCAACTTCACCGCTCACCCTCGCATAGCCTTGCGCAGCGTGAGCGGCGGCTTGCTCATGTCTCACCAATATGTGGTCAAACTCCTTGTTCTCACCACGAGTATATCCATAAAGCGTGTCGAACACAGGAATGATAGACCCGCCAGGGTAACCGAAGATGGTCTTCACGCCCTCTAATTTCAGCGCACGCAACAATGCCTCTGAGCCTGGTATAATCTCTTTGCCCATATAATAATACTAAGTTATTTCCTTTCAGTCTATAACGCGCACACCACCTTTGTCCGCGGAACTCACACTATGGGCATATGCCCTAAGTGCCTTGCTCACAATCCTCTTGCGGCGCAAAGGCTGCTGTGGACGGGCCGCCAATTCTTCGTCAGTTAGCTTCACCTCTATCTTGCGGCTGGGAATATCTATTATGATAATGTCGCCATCCTTGAGTTTACCAATGTTTCCTCCAGCGGCGGCCTCGGGTGAGATATGTCCTATGCTCAATCCAGAAGTGCCCCCCGAGAACCTTCCGTCAGTAATCAGCGCACATTCCTTACCCAAATGGCGACTCTTTATGTAAGAAGTGGGATAAAGCATTTCCTGCATGCCAGGGCCTCCCTTTGGGCCTTCGTGAGTGATGACCACACAATCGCCCGCTTTTACCTTTCCGGAAAGGATGCCCTCACAAGCGTCTTCTTGACTATCGAAGACCACGGCAGGGCCTTCAAAGCGCCATAGACTCTCATCCACGCCCGCCGTCTTCACCACACAACCATTTTGAGCGATATTGCCGAAAAGCACCGCCAAACCGCCATCTTTAGTATAGGCATGCTCGAGATCCCTGATACAGCCATGTTCTCTATCCGTATCCAAGGTATCCCATTGCGCATTCTGGCTTCCCATCTGAGTAGAGAACTTTCCGCCAGGAGCGCTATGATAGATGCGTGATGCCTCTGGATCCAGCTCCGCCTTCAAAATGTCATACTTCGCCATCTGCTCTCCCAGGGTCTTCCCGTCTACTCGCTTCACTGACGGATTAATGAGTCCACCCTTGTTCAACTCATTCATAATACCCAATATGCCACCAGCCCTGTTACATTCCTGTACGCTATACTTTTGGGTATTTGGAGCCAGTTTGCAAAGACAGGGCACTTTCCTGCTCAGCCTGTCTATATCCTCCATCTTGAAATCCACCTCCGCCTCTTGCGCCACAGCCAAAAGATGAAGCACCGTGTTGGTACTTCCACCCATGGCTATATCTAATGTCATGGCGTTCAAGAAAGCATCACGAGTAGCTATATTCCGAGGCAACACGCTATCATCGCCTTCCTCGTAGTAGGCCAAGGCATTTTTCACTATCTGGCGTGCCGCGTCACGGAAAAGCCGTATACGATTCTCGTGCGTAGCCAAGATGGTTCCATTACCAGGCAAACTCAATCCGATGGCTTCCGTCAATGAATTCATGGAGTTGGCCGTAAACATACCCGAGCAACTGCCACATCCTGGGCAAGCGCACCTTTCCAGTTCATTGATTTCCTCGTCACTCACCGAGGTGTCCGCACCTTTCACCATGGCGGTGATCAAGTCCGCGTTCTCGCCATTCCAGCGTCCAGCCTCCATAGGGCCACCCGAGCAGAACACTGTAGGAATATTCAACCTCATGGCAGCCATCAGCATGCCTGGAGTCACTTTATCACAATTGGAGATACATATCATGGCATCTGCCTTATGGGCATTTACCATATACTCCACGGAATCGGCTATAATGTCACGGGAAGGCAAGGAATAGAGCATGCCGTCATGCCCCATGGCGATGCCATCATCGATAGCTATGGTATTAAACTCGGCGGCATAACAGCCCATGGCTTCTATCTCCCGCTTCACAATTTGTCCTATCTCGTGTAAATGTGTATGTCCCGGCACAAACTGCGTGAACGAGTTGACCACAGCAATGATAGGCTTGCCAAACTGCTCCTGTTTCATGCCTGCGGCCACCCAAAGCGCACGGGCTCCTGCCATTCTCCGGCCTTCTGTGCAAATGGTACTTCTTAATGGATGTTTCATCATAACATTAATCTAAATTCTGCAATCGAATGCAAAAATACACAGAATTTACGTAACAACCAACGAATTTTACAAGAATGTCACACATATCATGAAATTTGTTATCAAATCACATGTATCAGTTCCAAATTATAAGCATTTGGGATAACGCACTTAAATAACGTAAATTCGACGAAAAGTTATAGAGATGGCATAACATATATAGCTCCATGTTCCTGGAAGTATAGTATCCTTTCCAGTACCAGCCTACTGGTACTGGAGTTTCAACAGGCTGGTACTGGGAGGGCAATACTACTTACTTTCAAGAGGAGTAGTATTGGATGCCGCCAGGAATATTGCCGCGAGACGGCAACATTCATAGTTGACCGGACAACATCACTTCCTCTACTGAAAAGCCCACACAATTTCACCCGTTTCAAAATTCAGGGGGGCAAACAATGTTCATACTAAAACAAAAAGGAATATCACATACATAATAACGTGAATTCGACGATTTCCAGGCATGGGCTAGCGGGGGAATGTCAAGAAATCCTACTTTCACGCTCTTGCGGGAACGAGAGCCCCCAGGCAGCCCATGTACAGGCGGCGGGAAACGAAACTAGTTGCGAAGGCCCACGAGACTAGTCTCATCGGCCATCGAAACTAGTTTAGTGGGGCCACGCTACTAGTTTCGTTTTTCCTCGCGCACAAGCCGCCTCCAGCCCTATCCGGGCTTTGTCAATATTTACTCACCCATTCATTCGTCCATTCACCCCCTTCCCATGCACGTCGCTCACAACATCTTCGCGTTTCCCCGGGCACCGCGAGGCAAGAACTGGTTATCCCCCACTGAAAATCCACGGAACCTACTTTATTCAGCAATCTTGCTTGCCGAATGCGTTCTCGCGTCTCGGCGCTTTGGCAATGGCAGATTATGTGCGCAAGCTGAGATTCGTCGAATTCACGTTATTAATATTAAAAAGATGCCGAGGCGTTGGCCTCGGCATCTAATTCTTTTGTTGCTCACTTTCTTCTTTCGCCAAGCGGAGAAGAAAGAATGTCTTCTCTACATTAGTCCTTGATGCTGCTGTCGTTGAAAGTAGCTACACGATTGAACTCTACCTGCTTAAAGAGCTTGTCGGTAGCGCCCATACCCTTAGTACTCAGACGGTTTGCGTCAATCTTGTAAGTCTTAACGAGCATGTTCTTCACAGCCTCGGCACGCTTCTCAGACAACTTTTGGTTGAGCTCTGCGGAACCCTCGGGAGAAGCATAACCCTTGATTTCGATGTTTGCCTCAGGATGGTTCTTCATATACTGGGCGATCAGCTCAACGTTAGCCTGCTGGCTTCTGTCAATAACGCTCTTACCCTGACGGAAGAGAACAGTGGGCTGCAAGTTGGTAGCGGTAGCGGGCTTTACGTAAGCGGGCTTCTTGTTGCACTCGTCAAGCGCCTTCTGCAAGTCAGCAATCTTCTTGTTCTTGGCTGCCAATTCTGCGTCCTTGCCGTTGAGGTCATCGCGAAGGCTGTTAATCTGGCTGTTCAAACCGTCAATCTCAGCCTGGTCACGCAACTGAGCGATAGTGAAGTTGTGAGTACCGTTAGAGTTCTTGAACTTGTAGACGATACCTACATTGAGCTGAACCATAGAACGGTTGATGGTGTAGTTAACGCCATCATGCAGAGTTTTACCACCTACCTCTGCGGCGGGGGCGGTCAAAGCCCATACCATAGAAGGCTCGATGTATGCCTGCCATTGCTTCTGGCTGCCAAAGTTGAAAGCAAAGTCAATACCCACCTTAGAAGTAAGATAGTTTGACTTACCCTCACCGAAAGCGTGTGCCCAGCCGAGACCAGCTACGGGAATCACCTCAAAGGAACGAGGCTCGCCCTGGTAGCCACCTATCCAGTTGCTCATGTTAACAGTACCCAGCAAGCTGGTGTTGACGAAGCGAACGGCTGTGCCGAAAGACTCGTAAGGCTTGTTGGAGAAGTAAGCGTTGCTCTCAACCGCCAAACCGAACACTGGAGTGAAGTTGCGACCGATACGCAAGCCGACGTTGGGGTTCAAACCGCTCAACCAGCTGTTTTCGGTAGTCTTCGTTGCAACACCTCCATTGATGCCAATGTAGAAATTGTCAAACGTTTTGCTTTCAGTTACAGTCTGCGCTGAAACTGAAACTGCCATGAAGGCAGCTGCGAATAGAAGTACTAATTTTTTCATGTCTCTCTGAAAATTAATGAGTAGTCCAACATTTTATATGCAAAGTAATGAAAAAAAACGATATGTTCCAAATATTTTGACCAATATCTTCGCTTTATCAACAGAAAAGGCGATAAAAGGGACAATTGCCTGAAACAAAGCTTAAGCTTACCGTCTTATCCAATTGGAAAGAATGGTTCCGCCCAAGGGTGTCAGCACGCTCTCGGGATGGAACTGCAAGCCACGCACGTCATACTGCTTGTGGCGCAGAGCCATGACTTGTCCGTCACTACTTAGGGCTGTCACTTGCAAGCAGTCTGGAAAATCCTCGCGGGAGACCACCCATGAATGGTATCTGCCCACCTCGAAATGACGGGGCAAATCGGCGAAGAGAGGCTCATCCATCATTTGCTCGCAAGGAGTGGCAACACCATGGTATACCTGGCGAAGACGGACCAATCGCCCCCCAAAAACCTCCCCGATGGCTTGATGGCCCAGGCAGATGCCCAAGATGGGTTTGCGGGGGGCGTATGTCTTGATGACCTCTAGCAGCAAACCCGCCTCACTGGGAATACCTGGGCCAGGACTAAGGAGCAACTTATCGTAAAGTTCCAGGCTGGAAAGCTGGAATTGGTCGTTGCGGAACACGTCCACCTCCACGCCCAGGGATTTGACGAGATGCACCAAGTTATAAGTGAACGAGTCATAATTGTCTATCACGGCTATTCTCATAATCTATTTCTCTTATATATATAATAATGTATATGATGACGGGAGCCTCACAGGGTCTCAGCCAAGCGGATGGCCTTGACCAACGCTCCCAACTTGCTATTGCACTCTTCCAGCTCATACCGCTCATCGCTCTTGGCCACAACACCCGAGCCTGCCTGGAACCACAATTCCGTTCCCTTGCTGAAGAATGTACGGATAACGATAGCTTGATTGAGTTCCCCATGAAGTCCGATGAAGCCAACACAACCTCCATAAACACCGCGGCTATGAGGCTCCAATTCACTGATAATCTGCAAGGCTCTCACCTTCGGAGCGCCACTCAATGTGCCAGCGGGAAAAGTGTCCACGAACTCCCTAATAGTGGAGATGCCCTCGTTAAGCGTACCACTCACCCTACTCACTAGATGGATGACATGACTATAGTACTGCATATCTTTGTAGAACTCCACTCGAACGTCATGACAATTGCGACTGAGGTCGTTGCGTGCCAAGTCCACCAGCATGACGTGCTCGGCGTTTTCCTTGGGGTCATCTCGCAGGAAAGTGGCGGCTTGCAAGTCTCGTTCCGTGTCGCCAGTACGCTTGGCGGTACCAGCAATAGGGTCTATATAGGCCTTGCGCCCCACCACCCTGTTGTGGGTCTCGGGAGACGAGCCGAAAAGACGATAGCTCCCGAAGTCGAAATAGAAAAGATAAGGACTGGGGTTGACACTGCGCAAGGCCCTGTAAAGCTTGAAATCATCACCCTCGTATCGCTGGACGAAACGGCGGGAGAGCACCACCTGGAACACGTCACCCCTTAGGCAATGAGCCACGCCACGAGAGACGTTTGCCATGTGTTGGGCATCGGTGAGCGTGGAGGAAGTCTCGCCCACGTGACGGAAGCCGTAAGCTGGCGCGCAACCACTGTTGACATGGCGCATCACCTCCTCGATAGCTCGCTCGCCACCAATGGAGACCACCTGGAGAGTATTGTGGAAATGGTCTATCACCAGAATGGTCTCATAGAAGATGTAGAGAATGTCGGGGACTTCGTCGCGCTCCCGTGCCTCTTCCTTAACAGGGATGTCCTCGAAATAGCGCACGGCGTTGAACGAAGTGAAACCATAGAGCCCGCAATACTCGCTGCCCTCGCCCGTGACCCAGAAGCGGGAGAGGAAATCCTCCAGGGCATGGATGACCGATTCCTTGGCCTGCCCTTTGCGGGATGTATCCACGGAAGACTCGCCGCAAGTGCCGTCTGGGTAAGCGCACATTACCTTTCCGTGTGCCACGGCCACACGGGCAATGGGATGGATGGCGATAAAGGAGCGGCTGTTCTCCGTGGCGTGATAGTCGGAACTCTCCATGAGCGCGGACTGGGGATAGATATCCCTCAAGCGCATATAGACCCCAACGGGGGTGTAAAGGTCTCCGAGAAAGCTGCGCGTGATAGCCTGAAAGTTAAAAGTCTCCATAGATTCCTGCCATTTGTTTGTGATTAAGATAGGTCTCCACGTCCTTGTCGCCGCGGCCGCTCACGGTGAGCACCACCACGTCCTGGGGACGGAAACTGAGCTTGGCGAGCGTGGCCACGGCGTGGGCGCTCTCTATGGCGGGAATGATGCCTTCCATGCGGGTCAGCTCGTAGCCCGCCCTGATGGCCTCTTGGTCGTTGATGGCCAAGACGTGGGTGCGCCCCCGCTGGGCCAGGTAGGCGTGCATGGGGCCTATGCCAGGATAGTCCAGTCCCGCGCTGATGGTGAAAGCTTCCTTGATCTGTCCGTCGTCTGTTTGCATCACGAGTGTCCTCGCGCCATGGATGATGCCTTCCGTGCCACAGTGCATAGTGGCGGCGGTATAGGGAGTGTCCACGCCCTGTCCCGCGGCCTCCGCCAGGTAGATTTTCACCCGCTCGTCGTCAATATAGTGGTAGATGGTGCCCGCGGCGTTGGAACCTCCGCCCACGCAGGCAATGAGGTAGTCGGGGTAGTCGCGCCCCACCTTCTCCGCCAGCTGTCCCTTCAGCTCCTCGGAGATGACGCTCTGCAGACGAGCCACGATGTCGGGATAAGGATGGGGACCCATGGTGCTGCCCACCAGGTAGAAGGTATCCCGCGGGTGGCGACACCAGTCCCTGATGGCCTCCGAGCAGGCGTCGCTCAGCGTCATGTTGCCCGTGGTGACGGCGTGGACTGTCGCTCCCAGCATGCGCATGCGCTCCACGTTGGCGTGTTGTCGCTCCACGTCGGTCTTGCCCATGAATATCTCGCATCTCATGCCCATCAGGGCGCATACCGTGGCCGTGGCCACGCCGTGTTGTCCCGCTCCCGTCTCGGCCGTGATGCGGGTCTTGCCCATGCGCTTGGCCATGAGTATCTGGCCTATGGTGTTGTTGATCTTGTGGGCGCCCGTGTGGTTGAGGTCTTCCCTTTTCAGGTAGAGCTGGCAGCCATACAGCTCGCTCATGCGACGGGCGTGGTAAAGAGGCGAGGGACGGCCCACGTAGTCGCGCAGCAGCGCCCTGTACTCCCGCTGGAAGTCGGGGCTGTCGAGTATCTCGCGGTAGACGCGCCTCAGGTCGTCCACGCAGCGGTAGAGTATCTCGGGGACATAGGCCCCGCCAAACTTTCCGAAAAATCCTTCGTCACTTACTTGGTATTTCATGTCTTCAATGATTTAACGCGTCAAACAATAAGTCCAGGGCCTTGTCGGGGTCTCCCTCCTGCCGCAGCAGGGAGACGAACTTGCTGCCGATGATGGCGCCGGCGGCGTGAGCCTGGGCCAAGGCCAAGGTCTGGCGGTTGCCGATGCCGAAGCCTATCATGCGGGGATTCCTCAGCCCCATGGCCTCCACCCTGTCGAAGTAGGCCAAGTGGTCAGGACCGAAGGAACCTTGCGTACCCGTAGTGCTGGCCGAGCTTACCATGTAGATGAAGCCATCGGTATGGCTGTCAATAAGTCTTATGCGCTCCTCGCTGGTCTCGGGAGTGATCATCATGATGACCCTCACGTCGTGGCGATCGGCCAGGGGCTTTACCCGCTCCAGGTAGTCGCGGAAAGGCAAGTCGGGGATGATGCACCCGCTCACGCCCGTGGCCACGCAGTCGCGGAAGAAACGCTCCAGCCCGTATCGTTCCACCACGTTGAGATAGCCCATCAAGACCAGGGGGATGTCCACCTGGCCGTGGATGCCTCCCAGCTGCTCGAATATCTTGGCCAGCGTGATACCGTTGGCCAAGGCCTCGGTGCCCGCCTGCTGTATGACGGGGCCGTCGGCCAGGGGGGCGCTGAAGGGGATGCCCACCTCCACCATGTCGATGCCTCGGCGTTGCAGGGTGAGGATGACGTGGGCCGTGCCCTCCAGCGTGGGCGAGCCGGCGCAGAAGTAGAGCGACAGCAACTTGCGCCCGTCGCCCTGTTGGAATAGTTGGTTGATCTTGTTCATCTCTCTTGTTTATTATATTAATGTGAATTCTACGGAAAAGTCGTAGAGACGCGTTCTCGCGTCTCGGCAAGCCGCCAGGCCTTTGCGGGCGGCGATTTTATCCCGCGGTCTTTCTTGCGGAGACGCGAGAACGCGTCTCTGCACTTTGCCATGACCGCTTAAGCGCACAAGCCGAGGCACTCCCTGCGGCATAGTCGCGACATAGGTGGGACATTGGCAGGGAATCATCTTACTTGATTCCTAGAATCATCTTAGTTGATTCCCGGAATCATCTTACATGATTCCCACAATCATCTTAGATGATTCCATGCCTAGCCTGGACTCTCATCGCCTGAAGGCAGAGGAGAGACACTGGCTATGTCCAGGAGTTGCCCTGGGCCATGGCTGGGCTCGTGGCCAACACCTCGCAGAAAGCGGGCCAGCAGGGCTACGTCTTTCACCCCTGGCGACAGCTCGAAGCGGGAGTTGAGGTCGATGCCCAGGCAGCGGGGATGACGGAAGGAACGCACGCGTTCCTCGTCTCCTGGCCCCAGGCCTCCGCTGAGCAGGAAGGGCAAATTGCCCCTGTAGCGGGAAAGCAACGACCAGTCAAACCGTCGGCCACTGCCGCCATGGGTGGCGCAGCGCGTGTCGAATAGCAGGCCGTCTGCCACCTCCTCATAGGCCAGCGCAGCGGTCAGGTTCTCGGAGCAGGCCACACCCACCGCCTTGATGAGCAACGTCCCCGAGGGAAGCCCCCCGCGCAGGCGGCGACAGAAGGCGGGAGATTCCGCTCCATGCAATTGCACGCCGCCCAGGCCATATCGTTCTGCCACGGAAAGTATCTCCTCCTCATTTTGGTCCACGAATACCCCTACCCTTTTGGCTCTTGTAGGAGGCAACTTCTCGGGTGGCGTAGTGACACAACGGGGGCTATTGGGATAGAAAACAAAACCCAGCGAGTCCACGCCCAACGCATCCACCGCCGCCACGTTGTCGGGAAAGTTCATGCCACATACCTTGACTCTCATCGCAGCGATTGGATAAAGCCGCCCAACGCTTCGCCTGGACGGGTGGCGGACATGAATCTCTCTCCTATCAGGAAGCCTCTGTAGCCCGCTCGCCGCAACTGGTCTACAACCTCGGGATCGCGCAACCCGCTCTCGCTCACCAGGCACTCACCCTGGGGCAACAAACCGGCCAGGCGGAAACTGGTCTCCACGTCGGTGACGAAAGTGCCCAAGTGACGATTGTTCACGCCATACATGTCGGGCAATACATCAGCATAATCCAGCTCGCGCTCGTCATGCATCTCCAGCAGCACCTCCAGCCCCAGCTCCCTGGCCTCCTTCCGCAGCTGGGCGCACTCCTCCCTCCCCAGGCAAGCGACTATCAGCAACACCGCGGAGGCCCCGCAAAGGCGAGCCACAAGAAGTTGGTAGGGGTCGATGACGAAGTTCTTGTAGAGGACGGGCAGCGTGACTCCCGCCTGTCGAACCTGGACGATATGCTCAGGACAACCGCCAAAATAGGCCTGGTCGGTCAAGACGCTCAGCGCGGATGCCCCGTTGCGTTGATACTCCAAGGCCGTCTCCGCTGGCCGCGCCTCGGCCTGTATCCACCCCCGTGAAGGGCTCTTGCGCTTAAACTCGGCTATGATGCCCGTGGGGCTGGCCATCAGGGCCGCCCTCATCGAGACGGGGTTTCCTTCGCCGCCCTGTCCGGCCAACCGGCGTTCCACCATTTGCCGCAGCCTCTCCAGGGGCAACCTACGCTTCATCTCTCGCAGCTCCATCCGCTTGTGGGCCACAATCTGTTCCAGAATATCCGCCATGACCTTCAAGAGTTGAGTTCCACAAACTTGCGGAAGGTGGCCAAGGCCTTGCCGCTGTCAATGCTCTCCCGGGCTATCTCCAGGCATTCGTCGACGCTTTTCCTTCCGCCCTCCATCACCTGTATGCCAAATGCCGCATTGGCCAACGTGACGTTCTTCTGCCCTGGCAAAGCGCGATTGGCCAATACGTTGTCAAATATCTCGGCCGCCTCATCCTCGGTGGCTCCGCCGCGAAGTTCCTCGGGCGTCGCCAGGGGGAAACCCAAGTCCTGGGGCTTGAACACTCGCTCGTATTGATTGGTGGCCACCTTGAAATCGCCCGTCAGGGATATCTCGTCATAGACATCCACGCTGTTGACGATGCCGTAGTCGATGCCCAACTTTTGGTAAACCTGGCTGTAAAGCCTCATTTGCGCCAGACTGGCCACGCCCAGCAATTGGCATTGCGGCTGGCTGGGGTTGACAAGGGGACCCAGCAGATTGAACACCGTGGGGAAGCTCAAGGCCTTGCGGATAGGGCCAACAAATTTCATGGCCTTGGCGAAGAGCTGGGCGTGCAGATAGACGATGCCCGCCTCGTTGAGCGAGCGGTTGAGCTTGTCCAAATCGGCGGTGAACACCACGCCATGGTGCCTGATGACATTGGAAGCTCCGCTCACCGATGTAGCGGCAAAGTTGCCGTGCTTGGCCACCTTGTATCCCGCCCCCGCTATCACGAAGCAAGCCGTGGTGGAGATGTTGAAAGTGTTCTTGCGGTCTCCGCCCGTTCCCACCACGTCAATATACCGATCGCAATCCAGCTTGGCGGGAATGCCCGTCTGCAAGATACCATCCCTGAAGCCCAGCAGTTCGTCTACGGTCACGCCTCTCATCTGCAACCCCGTGAGCAAGGCAGATATTTGCTCACCTGGATATTCCCCCTGGGTGATGCCCACGATGACATCCCGTGTCTGTTCCCTGGTCAGCCGCTCGTGCTCCAGTACCTTGTCCAAGATTTCTTTCATTTCCATGTTGTCTCTCTCCTGTGTTTTTGTTGAATTAGTAATGTATGGAACAAAAAAAGAGGGCTTGTCGCGAGTATCGACAAGCCCTCTTCTATCTCTTCAGTATAACTGGCATAACTACATGAGGTCACGACTCACGACTTTTCGGTCTTGAGTTACGCCACCACCATGCTATGGACTGATATGCCATCATATATAAATTGAATGAATCTTGTTATATTCTGTTGATTTGTTGGCAAAAATAACGAGTTTCTTCCAAACCTCCAAATTTTTACATGAAAATCTTTCAAATATACGCCAATTTTCTTCATTCCCCATCATCTGGCATTTCTTTTTCCGCTAGCCTCCATGTATTCCGCGTCTTCTTCATATCCACCCCTCACCCTCATATCCCATTTATTATAACAGCCTGTCGTCTCTTATACATTATCATATATATAACAAAAGCGCGATGAATTGCGAATCGCGCTTGCGCAGCTACGGATTCACGTCCTGAATGGCTAAAAGGCAAACCTCCAAATTGTTAATAATACATAAAAAAGAGAAGTATTCACCCCCTAACATCTTCACTTACAGGGATATTCCAGGGAAAAACGTTAACTTTGCGCCGGATTTCGAGAAGTCCAACGTAAAGTTTCACTTTATCATTTACCAATTTATTAATTCATTTATGTCTAACTTTAAAAATGTACAGCCGCTCGACGACTTCAACTGGGACGAGTTCGAGAACGGCTCAAACGCAAGCGTCAACAAGGCCGACCAAGAGAAAGCCTATGACGAAACTCTCAACAAGGTGACCGACAACCAAGTGGTGGAAGGCACCGTGATTTCCATCGACAAGAAGGAAGTCATCGTTAACATCGGATACAAGAGCGACGGAATCATCCCCGCTGCCGAGTTCCGTTACAACCCCGACCTGAAAGTAGGAGACAAGGTTGAGGTATACGTGGAAAGCCAAGAGGACAAGAAGGGCCAATTGGTACTCTCACACAAGAAGGCTCGCCTGAGCAAGAGCTGGGATCGTATCAACGAGGCTCTGGAAAAGGAGGAGATTATACAGGGATACATCAAGTGCCGCACCAAGGGTGGCATGATCGTAGACGTATTTGGCATAGAGGCCTTCTTGCCTGGTAGCCAAATCGACGTACACCCCATCAGGGATTACGATATCTTCGTGGGCAAGACCATGGAGTTCAAGGTAGTGAAGATCAACCAGGAGTTCCGCAACGTGGTTGTCTCCCACAAGGCTCTCATCGAGGCTGAGCTGGAGCAGCAGCGCAAGGAAATCATCAGCAAGCTGGAGAAGGGACAGATCCTGGAAGGAACCGTCAAGAACATCACTTCTTATGGCGTATTCGTAGACCTGGGAGGCGTAGACGGATTGATTCACATCACCGACCTTTCTTGGGGCCGCGTAAGCGATCCTCACGAGATAGTAAACCTCGACGACAAGATCAACGTGGTGATACTCGACTTCGACGAGGAGAAGAAGCGTATCGCACTCGGCTTGAAGCAGCTCACTCCGCATCCTTGGGACGCTTTGGATCCCAACTTGAAGGTGGGCGACCACGTGAAAGGCCGCGTGGTAGTGATGGCCGACTACGGAGCGTTCGTAGAGGTAGCTCCTGGCGTAGAGGGCTTGATCCACGTTTCTGAGATGTCTTGGAGCCAGCACTTGCGTTCCGCACAAGACTTCATGAAGGTGGGCGACGAGGTAGAGGCAGTTATCTTGACGCTGGATCGCGAGGAGCGCAAGATGAGCCTCGGCATCAAGCAGCTTAAGGAAGACCCATGGGAGAACATCGAAGTGAAGTACCCCATCGGCAGCAAGCACACCGCCAAGGTGAGAAACTTCACCAACTTCGGTATCTTCGTTGAGCTGGAGGAAGGCGTAGACGGACTTATCCACATCTCAGACCTCTCTTGGACAAAGAAGGTTAAGCATCCTTCAGAGTTCACCCAGCAGGGCGCGGACATCGACGTGGTAGTGCTCGAGATAGACAAGGAGAACCGTCGCCTGAGCTTGGGCCACAAGCAGCTCGAGGAGAATCCTTGGGACAAGTATGAGGCTATCTACACTCCAGGCAGCGTACACAAGGGAACCATCACCGAGATGATGGACAAGGGTGCCGTTATCGCACTGGAAGAAGGCGGTGAAGGCTTCGCTACTCCTAAGCACCTCGTGAAGGAAAATGGCGAGAAGGCCAAGAAGGGCGAGACCCTCGACTTCAAGGTGATAGAGTTCGTAAAGGACACGAAGCGCATCATCCTCTCCCACTCCCGTACTTTCGAGGAGGGCAAGGAGGAAACCCGTCCCGCGGCTCACAAGCACAACAACCGCAAGAGCGACGCTCCAGTTATCAACAACGTAGCCGCTGGCACCTCACTGGGTGATATCGACGCGTTGGCTAAACTGAAGGCTTCGCTGGAAAAAGGTGAATAATCAGTAACTCACTTTCATATTTACATTCGTCAAGGCCAGTCCCCCATCCCGGGGGCTGGCCTTTAGCGTTTCCAGGGGAGTCCAACGCCAAGGCAACCAATTCCCCCAGGCATTCCCGCCAGGACAAGAAAGGTGGTCTTATATGGTCTAATCATCGATTTGGGTTAAATAAAACAAAAAACCGCGATGCCTTTCGCCCGTGCGGAAAATATCGCGTAACTTTGCACTCCATCATGAGTGACATGAAAAAAAAACTAACCAATATATCGAAAATCGTCCTCTCGCTGCTCCTGGGGCTTGCCATACTTTACTGGATGTACCGGGATTTCGACTTCCACCGCATGGGAGATGTACTCGCCAACGAGATGGACTGGACGTGGATGCTGCTCTCCTTTCCCTTTGGCATCATGGCGCAAGTGTTCAGGGGCTGGCGATGGAGGCAATCACTGGAGCCAATCGGCGAGAAAGCCAGGGCATCGGTATCCGTACACGCCATTTTCCTGTCCTACGCCACCAGCCTGCTGATACCCCGCGCGGGCGAGTTCATACGCTGCGGCGTGTTGAAGAGATGGGACGGCGTGTCGTTCGCCAAGTCGCTGGGCACGGTGGTGACAGAAAGAGCCATCGACTCACTGCTCATCATGCTGATAGCGGCATTGACTTTCCTGGCGCAAATACCCGTGTTCAACACTTTCTTCAGGCATACGGGCACGAGCATGGACTCACTGCTCGCCCGCTTCACCACGGCCGGGTATGCCGTGACGGCCATCTGCGGCGTAGCGGTCTGCGTGTTGCTCTACATCCTGCTGCGCAAATTCTCCGCCCATCACATGGTGAAAGAGACCTTGCGAGGCATCTGGCAAGGCATCGCCTCACTTCGATCCGTGAAAAACATCCCCCTGTTCGTCTTCTTCACGCTCGCTATCTGGGCCAGCTACTTCCTGCACTACTACCTCACGTTTTTCTGCTTCGAGGGCACGTCCACCTTGGGCATGATGAGCGCGCTGGTCACCTTCATCGTGGGCAGCATCGCCGTGATAGTGCCCACGCCCAACGGAGCGGGACCATGGCACTTCGCCGTGAAGACCATGCTGATACTCTATGGCGTGCAAGAACAGGAAGCACTCTACTTCGTGCTCATCGTACACGCCGTGCAGACCATGCTGGTGGTGGCGCTCGGCGTTTACGGCTGGCTGGCCTTGCAGTTCACCAGCAAGAAAGCGGCTGTGGAATAAAAAGTCAGTACTACTGCTCCAGCGTTTCAGTACTACTGAAATCCAATATCAGTAGTACTGCGTTGGCACTTGCAGTACTACTGCGATTTTTTCTCCCTCGATAAAGCTCACTTGCCCCCAGGATATGGAATGCCCTCCAGGTACATATCCTTCAGGTTCAGTATCACCAGCTTGAAACGCTCCAGCACGTCTAGACCCAGCACACCGTCTTCCATTCCCTTGAGGTAACCAGGCGTTTCCGTCTCGCCCGCCTGCCCTTCCACGCCGGCGTTCACCATCACGGAGAAGAGTGCCGCCTTGCCGTTTCCCAGGCGAAACACCTTTACGGGCAGGCGATAGCCACGGGTAAGTATGGCGGCGCCTACGCCTCCCATCATCACGGAGTCTGGCTTGCCTGCGGCCAGTGTCTCCTGCTTGTGCCGCTCAAACCAAGTGCGTTGCAACGAGGTCTCATAGCATCCCGTGTCGAAGTGGAAGTAGAGCGGTTGCTCGTCATAGTCGGAAGAGGCCATGGTGAGGGTTTCCTGGTCGCCCCGCAGTAAGTTGCTCACGGGCAACGGGCAGGGTGTTGGCTTCTCGGGAATGACGAACTGCCGGTGCTCAAAGTCCAGCCGCACCTCTTGCATGCGCAGCATGAGGGGCATGCCCATGACTGGCGGGAGCAAGGAGCCTATGCTGTCCATGGCCGCGTTGCCCGTCTGAATGTCAACGATGAGGAAAGGCACGTTCGTCCAAGCCATCTCGCCGATGCGCAACGTGTCCGCCATGGCGTATCGTCCTTCTTGCATTCCCATGCCAATCATCTGGGTGGTGGCATCCAGCAGCCGCAAGCCATAGTCCCGCGCCTGCCTCGACGAGATGATGTTAACACCCGCCCCCGTATCGAACACCAGCGTGCTTCCCTTTCCATTGACGCTGCCGTCCATGGTGATGAAATGTCCCTGGGAAGTCTTGTCCTTGGCTTGATGCATCACGCTGTGCGTTTTCATCGGCACGCGGTAAGTGCCCGCGGGATGCAAAGGCAGGCAAATGGGGCCATTGTCGGCAAAGACCCGATACAGCCTTGCCATGACAAGGTAGTTTTGAGTTTGCGCGCTGTCCACTCCCTGCGCTCTCAACTGGTCATGAAGGCTTTGCGCCAAGTCGGCGGCCTCGGCATAGCGGTCGACGCGAGCCAGGTTCATCACCATCAGCCACGCCATGCTCAGCGTGTTGTCTCCCAATTCTGGCTGGTGGTTGTTCAGCAGGTCACCCAACACCACGCAGGCCGAGTCCGGCTGGTTGAAGTAATGGCACGTCAAAGCCTGCGCCATCTTGTAGAGCATGGGGTGCACGGAATCTGCGGGAGTGGTTTTCAGCTCGCGTTTCAAGTCAAACCAGCGGTTTTCATTCATTAGCCTGCCGAGACGCTCGTCAGCGGTTTGTGCCCGCATAACCAGCGAAGCGAACAGGAAAAGCAACAGGAAAAGTCTTTTCTTCATGGTCTTCTGGCATTATATTAGGTCAACAAAGATAGTGAAAAAATACGAGTATCCGACCATGGTAACATTATTTTAGAGGAAGAATCGGTTCCACCCGCATGAAAAGCAGTTGGCTTGGAAAACAAATCAAGTTGTTTCGAGAAGGAAATCAAGTTATTTTGTTGTTGAAAACAAGTTATTTTGCTGACGAAAACAAGTTGTTTTGGTCAGCAATTCAACTTGTTTTGGTTCAGCCGAAATTTCTTGGGGGAATAGTCGTGATGAGAGGGGCTTCGAAGAGGGTCTCCTCTCGCCATTATATAACAATATAAAAACAGATATTCCCCACGAGTTTTCCCTGGCCCGTTATTCTCATGAGGGATACAACTTATTCGCTAAACCCCGCCAATAGCCTCCGTGGCTTGACGACAATGTTCACATCGCCGCTACGGAGTCGCTTGACGAGACGCGAATACCAACCAGTATTGACACATTATTTATATATACGCGCGCGAGGCAGCCTACTCCCCTCGCCGATAGGTAACAAAGGAAAACGCATAAGGGCGGGAAGCGGACGGAGGGAAGGCTTCCCGGCTGACCACTTGCCAGCCAGCGTAATCGGGGAAAAAAGCGTCCGCCCGCGGGGCAAGGGCATCCACCTCCGTGAGCCATAACTCTTGCGCCAAAGGGAGAGCCTGCCGATAGACCTCCGCACCCCCTATCACGAACACTTCCCGCAGCGAGGCGCATCGCCGCAAGGCTTCCTCCAGTGAGGGACAGACCTCCAGGCTGGTGTCCTCTGGCAACGGGGATAGCGAGGAAAGTCCTCCACGGCGGGAGAGCACGATGTTGCGACGATGGAGCAAGGGTCCGTGGGGCAACGACTCATAGGTCTTGCGCCCCATGATGACAGCGTGCCCCCACGTCAACTGGCGGAATCGCGCCATGTCCTCGGGCAAGTGGAAGAGCAATTGGCCTTGGTAGCCTATCGCCCGGTCACGGGCCACGGCGGCTATGAGCTTCACTTTCATGGCAGGGTCACTACTTGGGGAGCGGCGGGCGGCAGGTGCGTGCTCTTGACGCGCCACTCTTGCGGATACAGGTTATTGGCTCTTTGGCCGATGTTCTTGGCGAATCCCAAGGGCTGGCGGCCATAGGTCAGGAGCGTGAAACCCCTTGGCGTGTCGGCTGGCAAGGGGAAGGCTTCCTTGCGCAGGTAGGCCACGGCCTGCTGCCAGGTCAGTTCCACGGCGGGGAAAGCCCCTTTATGGAGCAAGGTGGAAAGGGCGAGCGACTGGTGGGGCAATAGATCCCTACCCTTTAAAGTGCCCATGGTGACACCCGCATGGAGTACCCGCAACCGCTCGCGGGCTTGCCGATAGAGGGGAAACCAACGCTGGGGAATGGCCCTGAGCGTATCTTCCTCCAGCGAGTACGCCATCTCCTCATCCGCCCGCAACCAATCAGTGGGCACGGAGAAAGGTTTCCCTGGTTTCTCCCGACGGGAATTTTTCGCCTTGCGGGGTGGCTTTTCCTCCCCACTCTGCTCTTCGGGCTTGCGCAGTACGGCCATGAACAGACCCTCGCCACGGGTATAGCCAGGGATGAAACGATATACCGGCAGGTCGCCCGCCAGGCTGCCCGTGATGTCCCAACCCGCCTCCACGTCCACCGTGAGCGGCTCCGCGCCCAGACGGTCTATCATCCAAGCCACGTTCTCCTCGTCCTCCTGGGCGTTGAAAGTGCAGGTGGAATAAACCAGCAAACCGCCCGGGCGCAAGCACCACCAAGCGTCAGAGACTATCTCGCGCTGCAATTTGGCGCAGTCGAAGACGTGTTGCCGGCTCCACTCGGCTATGCTGGCGGGATCCTTGCGAAACATCCCCTCGCCCGAGCAAGGCACGTCCGCCACAATCACGTCAAACCGTAAACCCGACTCGCGGTAGGCCTTAGGGAAGTCATTGGTGACCACCACGTCGGGATGACCCCACTTCATCATGTTCTCCGCCAGTATCCTGGAGCGGTCTCGCATAGGCTCATTGCAGAAAAGCAGACTGCCCTGGGGCAACGCGGAGCGGGCTACCGTGGACTTGCCACCAGGAGCGGCGCATAAATCCAAGGCCACCACGGGGCGGGAGACGTGCTGCCGCAACACCCGGTGAAGGAACATGGAGGAGGCTTCCTGCACGTAGTAGACACCAGCGTGCAGCATGGGGTCGAAGGTAAAGTCAGGTCGGCTAGCCAAATACCAAGCGTCCTCGCACCAAGGCACTTGTCCCCCATTCCCCTCCACACTGGCCTCTCTCGCAGGGAGCTTAGCTGGATTAAGACGGATGGCCACCGTGGGCGGCTCGTCCAGCGCACGGAGGAAGCGGTCGTAGCGGGTTTGCCCCATCAAGGCAAGCGTATATTGGGAGAAATCTTGCGGTAAATTCATTTTTTCATGTGGTTTATGACGCGAATTTAAGAAAAAAATCGTTTCTTTGCAACTAATGCGCCATTGGACTCGTCTAATACACAGAAAAAACAAAACAATATGAAAAGACTCATAACCATTACCCTGGCACTGGCTTTACTAGCCACCAGCCCTGCCCACCAAGCAATGGCCAAAGGCCAAAAAGGCAAGGCGACAGTCACGACCACCACAAACGCCCCTGCTGTCAACGACTCCACGGACGAGGAGGGAATAGTGGCCTACAGCGACACCACGGGAACTGACGCAGGGGAAGACAGCGTCACCTACTATAATGGACAAGGCGGCAACAACGGCAAGCTGGACTGGAACGGCAACCACCCAGACTCCCTGCTGGAGCAATGGGCACTGGAGCTGCTGGGCGGCACGGCCGGCTTCTGGGCCAGTGCCTTCGCCACGCTCGTGGTGATACTGGTGTTCCTCTTCCTCTGCTCTCCCTTCATCGTTTTGGGACTCTTCATCTGGTACCTGGTAAGACGCAACCGACAGCGACTGGACTTCGCCCGCCAAGCCATGGAGAACGGACAGCCCATCCCGCAGGAAATGCTCTCCATGGAGCTGCAAACCGACAGCTACATGTGGAGCAAGGGAGTGAGGAACGTATTCCTGGGACTGGGGCTCATCGTCTTTGGGCTTTTCGTGAGCATCGAGATACTGAGTGCCGTGGGCGCGCTGCTCATCTGCATGGGAGCGGGACAATGCGTGATAGCCAAGACCTCGGGCAAGGGCGAACGGAGAAAGACAACCCCTACCCCCGAGGATAGCACCAGCGAGGAGAAAGAGGCCATGCCACAGGAGCGGAACTGGGCCTATACCTTCCAGCAAATCACCAACAACGCCCGGGGACAGAAAGGCGTGATGACCGCCTTCACGGGCCTGGGACTCATCGTCATGGGCCTTTTCATGGGCACCGATGCCCTGACCGCCGTGGGCGGACTGGTGCTCTGCATAGGCGCGGGAATGTGCGTGGTAGCCAAAACATCCGAGAAGAACACGAGGAAAGACTAGGCCCTAGAGGAAAGATGAACAGTTGGGACGACATACAACTGGTATCACGGGTGGCCGTGCTACACGACAGGCGTGCCTTCGACACGCTGGTCAAGAGGCACCAAGAGACCATCCGGAGGTTTTTCCTCAACCAAACGTGCGGAGACACGCAGTTGAGCGACGACCTGGCGCAAGACACCTTCGTCAAGGCCTACCTCAACATAGGGCAATTCCAGGGGAAGTCCAACTTCGGGACTTGGCTTTTCCGCATCGCCTACAACGTGTTCTATGACTACACTCGTGGCCAGCGTCCCACCACGGACATAGACCTGCTGCCCGCGCAAAGGCTCAGAACAGAGCAACGGGGCATGGAAAAAATGGATCTTTACCAAGCCCTGCAACAACTGACGGAAACAGAACGCACCTGCGTATCACTGCAACTGATGGAGGGGCAAAGCATAGAGCGCATCGCCGAGATTACCGCAATGAACGCCAACACCATCAAGTCGCACTTGGCAAGAGGAAAAAAGAAGCTGGTAACTTACCTAAAAGCAAACGGATATGACAGATAAAGACAACATACTGAGCAACGAGGAAGAAAGAGCTTTGGAAGAGTTTTTCGCCTCCCGACGGCAAACCATTGCCGACGATGGCTTCTCTAAGCAAGTAATGCGCAAGCTGCCGCGGAATGCCATCTGGCTCAACAGGCTTTGGACAAGCATGTGGCTCGTGGCCATCACGGTCATGCTGCTGACCGAAGAAGGACTGAAGCAACTGGCCTCGCCCGTGAAAACCTTCCTTTTCAAGGCTGGCATCTGGCTGAAAGAACTGCCCGAGCTATCGTTCTCGTTCAAGGACTTCTACATAGGATACCTGGCGTTGGCGGCTATCTTGTTGGTTGTCTTCGCCTGCGTGGCGCAAACGGAGCGCCGATAAGGAAGAAACAGATATTTCTCTTATCTTTTTCATATATTTATGAATGGTGACCCTTGCTGTGAGAGCAAGAGGGCATCAACAAAAAATGGGCGTGCCAGTGATGGTACGCCCATTTGCCTATATATATAATATGGTGTAATCCCGAAAAATCACCTCATCTCCTTGGTGGCACGCTTGCCGCCATCTCTCATGATATCCACACGAATGACAATTCCCTTAGCGGAAGGATTCACCCGCACACCCCGCACGTCGTAATAATTGGTGGTTACGATATCTTCCTCATCCGCGGCCACGCTGTCAATGCCAGAGGGCACATCTCCGCCAGCCAATGGATAATATTCCTCCACGACAGATTGGGCATCGGCGTTGCCTTGGCGCATGATGTTTTCCACCACATTGCTCAAGTATACCTCCAAGTTGGTATACCATCCTTTGGCGTCCAGCTTCTTGTCGTTGCCGTCGCTGGGGTCATCAGGATTCAATCCGTTGGCGACTTCCCACTCATCGGGCATGCCATCACCATCTGAATCAAAGCCTGCGGGGCGGGAGGACGTTCCGAAATTCGCCTCTGTATAGCCCTCCACATCTGCCACCAAGTCTATCAAGCCTTCCTCTCCCGTCACCGAACCCATGTATTCAGGATTACCGCTGGTGACTTCCCGCTTGTAACGGGCATCTACGTCATCGCGATAAAGAGACGCACCAGCGTAGTCCAGCACCTTGGAGAAGGCCGTGACAGCGTCGTGGGTGGTCACCTCGCCCGTCGGACAAGGCTCTTCCATTCTTATCTTGACGCAAGAGACTCCATTGATAGTGACATGGGGAGCGTCGTAATAAGCATTGGGGTCTGCGGTATATCGTTCCCCGCCAAGGGTATAAGTTTCTCCATCATAGTCAACGCCATCCCAATCGCGGCTATGAGTTATCTTCCCGCTATGTGTCTCGGTAGTATTGCCGGAAATGTAATAGCGGCTGGCCAAGCCTTGCAGAGCTTCGATGGTGCTATTACCTTCGTTGCCCACGGAAACCTGCGTCACTCGGTTCGCCTTGCTGTCTGGTGTGGCGGGGCCACCCTTATAGTAGTTGTTCACGATGTTAATCTGCCCGCCGCCCGGGCCACCATAACAGCCATTGCTATTGCCCCAGTTGAACATCACGCAGTTGCGGAAGTCCACGTTCTCGGCCTGCACGGCATTTTCCCATTTATACTCCGAATAAAGTTTATTTTTGGTATAGCCTGTCCAGCCGTAGCGTGCCCCGTTGAAGCGAGGTACTCGGTTAGATACATGAGCCAAGAGGTTGTGATGGAAGCTGGCCAACTTGCCTCCCCAAATACCTCCATATCCATGAGCGCCCTTTCCATGTCCCGCGTTGTTAAGGCTCTCCACGATGGTGCACCATTGCATTGTGAAGTTATTCATATCATAAAAGGAAGCCACCTCGTCTATGCTCCAACTGAAAGAGCAGTGGTCAAGTATCATGCCCGTATGTTCACGAGCCCAAATAGCGTCCGCGCTGTCATTCACATCCCTTTCCTGCCCTCTGCGGACACGGATAAAGCGGATGATGATATTATCTCCCGCGGGGCGAACGGTATAATAGCGCAGGGTGATACCTGGACTGGGGGCTGTCTGTCCGGCAATAGTAGTATTAGCGCCTATCTTCAATTCTTCCTCCAGGGCTATCACGCCGCCCACATCGAATACCACGGTTTTGGCTTTATCGCCTTTCACGGCCTCCCGCAACGACCCCGCTCCATTATCGTTGAGGTTGGTAACGTGTCTCACTTCTCCTCCTCGCCCTCCAGTCACGTATCTGCCGTGACCTTCCGCGCCAGGAAAAGCGGGAACCAACTGCGCATGCACCGTGAAGGCGCAAAGCACCATCCATAAAAGCAGTAAAGTTTTTCTCATAAATCACTATTTCTGATTTGGTTTAGGTAGTTGTTTGTTATCGTCTTGAAGTGTCACCGCCGTGACTGATCGATAGCGCGAAAATAAGCATTATTCTCGAAACGGGGAAATGTTTCGGATGAAAATATAACCCCTAACATAAAAAAGCATTACAGAGCAGGCATGAGCACCTAAACCGCAAGCCCATTAAAGAATCATCTTAACGCGTCTCTACAGTGTCTTCCACCCTTGGAAGGAGCTAGAAACACGCGTCAAAACCTTCCCGCAGACAGTTTGGGAGCTGGAAACGCCGTAAATTCCTTCCCGCAAAACGGAATGGGGCTGGAAACGCCGTAAATTCCTTCCCGCAGAACGGAATGGAGCTGGAAACGCCGTAAATTCCTTCCCGCAAAACGGAATGAGGCTGGAAACGCGCGTCAAAACCTTCCCGCAAAACGGAATGGAGCTGGAAACGCGCGTAAATTCCTTCCCGCAAAACGGAATGGAGCTGGAAACGCCGTAAATTCCTTCCCGCAGAACGGAATGGGGCTGGAAACGCCGTAAATTCCTTCCCGCAAAACGGAATGGGGCTGGAAACGCGCGTAAATTCCTTCCCGCAGAACGGTTTGGAGCTAGAAACGCGCGTCAAAACCTTCCCGCAGACAGTTTGGGGCTAGAAACACGCATCAATGCCTTCATTTCACCAGGGAAAAGACACGCAACGCATTGGCGGTGGTTCGCGTGGCCAATTCTTCCAGCGCCACACCATAGGCCAAGGCCAACGTCTTGGCTACCTCCGCCACGAACGCGCTCTCATTGCGTTGTCCTCGATGGGGAACTGGAGCCATATAGGGACTGTCTGTCTCCAACACCAACCTATCCAACGGCACGCTCTTAGGCAAATCTTCACGCAAATGACTACTCTTGAACGTGCTTACGCCACCCACGCCAAGCACGAAACCTGGGAAGCTCAGCAGTTGTTCCGCCTCCCGGGCATTGCCCGTAAAACAATGGAAAACGCCACCAACCAACTCCCGCTCATAAGGGCGCAAGAGGGCGACCATCTCGTTTTGCGCCTTACGGCAATGTATCATCAAGGGCAAGCGCAGTTCTATGGCCCACTTCACCTGTTCCTCAAAAGCTAAGAGCTGCTCCCGCTCATATTCCCTACTCCAATAATAATCCAATCCCACTTCGCCAACAGCTATAAACTCGCCAGCCCCATTGGAAAGATAATGTTCATGGAGATGACGCAATCGCTCTCGCCAATCAGGTTTCACCTCTTCTGGATGAAGTCCCACCATGGGATAAGCGTAACCGGGATACAGATGACAGACATTGAGCACCTGGGCAACTGACTCCTCGTGGATGGCGGGCAAAAACACACGTCCTACGCCCGCTTCCTTGGCACGGGCTATCACTTGGGGCAAGTCTTCCTGAAACTCCTCCCCCTCCAGATGGGCATGGGTGTCGATGAGCATAGGCATCAATACTGGCGCTTCATCATCTGTCGCGCGTAGCGGGCCAGCTCTTCCTTGCGTTCCCCAGGCACGGCGAGAGCGTCCAGATAGCGGTGGCTCTCCTGGAAATAGGCGGCTATTTTCTCCTGCGCCAACCGGTCGATACCTATCTCATTGTATAGACGGGTGACCGCGGCTATCTTCTCTTGTTTGTCAAAACCCGTGGCGGATATCCATCGTGTCAATTCCTCGCGTTGAGAGTCGTTAGCTCTGTTGAGGGCGTTGATGAGCATATAGGTTTTCTTGTTCGACGTAATGTCACCTCCTATCTCCTTACCGAAAACGGCGGGGTCGCCATACACGTCTAAGTAATCATCTTGTAACTGGAAGGCCAGCCCCACGCATTCGCCGAAACGATATAGATTGTCAGCGTCCCCGCAGGGAGCGTCTGCCATTAGCGCGCCCATTTTCAATCCGCAAGCCAAAAGCACGCTGGTCTTCAGCCTTATCATCTCGATATATTCCTCTTCCGAGACATCGTCCCTGCGCTCAAATTCCATGTCGTACTGTTGCCCCTCGCCTATTTGCAAAGCCGTCTCCGTAAAAAGGTCGAGCACAGGCTTCAAATGAGCCTCGTCACACTGCGCCATGCGCTGGTAGGCCAACACCAACATAGAGTCACCAGAAAGAATGGCCGTGTTGGCATCCCACTTGCGATGCACGGTGGGTTTGCCCCTGCGCACGTCAGCGTTGTCCATCAAGTCATCATGGAGCAACGTATAATTGTGGTAGGTTTCCAAGGCTATGGCCTGAGGCATCACGCGCTCAATATCTTCACGGTAAAGATTGTAGGCCAAAAGCGTGAGAACGGGCCTTACACGCTTGCCGCCAATGGACAGCACATATTCAATAGGTTCATAAAGCGAGGCGGGCTGACGGTCGATGGCCATGCGCCGCATGGATTGTCCCAATCGGTCAAGAAGTTCAGTGGATGTATACATATCTACATTATAGGGTTAAGGTTTGATATCGTGAGATTCCGCATGACTACCATAAACGCGACAAAGCTTCTCCTTCAGAGTTTAAACACCACGGGAATAACCACCATGGAGCGGCAAGGCTTGCCATTCTCCGTGCCTGGTTTCCAGGGAGGCATCTTGCGCACTACCCGCACCGCCTCGCGGTCTAACAGAGGATGAGCGGATTTGGCCACCTTGACATCAGAAAGCTTTCCGTCCGCGTTGACAATGAAAGAGACCACCACCCTGCCCTGCAGCTGGCTGGCTTGCGCCTGCGGCGGATAACGCAGGTTCTTGGTGAGCCATTGCACCATCGCGGCCCAACCACCAGGAAACTCCGGCAACTGAGAGAGACGCTCATCAGTAGAGCCTTTGGGCTCATCCCGCTGACGCAATGTTTCCGCCACTTTGGCCTCAGCCACCTCGGCATCATCACTTTCCCTCAACAAGGAAGCCCTATCTGGCAACTTCGCCTGTCTTGTCACCGCTTCATCCACTGCTTTCAAGCGAGTGGAAACAACTGGCGTGGGACGCACTTCTGGCCGAGGAGCGGCCACCCAGTCCTTATCTATAGGCTTGGGACGGAAAGCGAGGTCAAAGGCAACGTCATCCAACATGCTCTCTTCCATTTCCCAGCTTGTAGGCACAGAACGATATTCCATCGCCACATAACACAGCGATAGCACGAATACCATCCCCAGCAAGAAGAATACTGGGCGGGAAGCTTCCAAATCCACTTGACGCGATTTCCTCTCCACTACCTACAATATTTCGTTACAGCGGTCGTTATCTTTGCAGTAATCTCTGGCAAAATTAGTGCTTATTATTGAAAAAGCAGTATCTTCGCGCCAATAATTTACCGAAAACTGATGAAATTCCTTATATCCGCCATCTTTGTGACACTGATGACTCTCGAAGCCAAGGCGCAAGAGAGCCAAACAGGATATAATTTCTTGCGGCTACCCGTCAGTGCACATGCGGCGGCCTTGGGAGGCGACAATATCACGCTGGTGGAAGACGACGAAGCGTTGATATTCCACAATCCCGCCTTACTCTCCACCGTGAGCGACAAGACCATCAACCTCAACTACATGAACTACATGCAGGGGGCAAACACGGCCTCGGCCGCCTTTAACCGCATCGTGAAGGAAAGAGCTTCTTGGGCAGTATCGGCACAATACATAGACTACGGCACGATGAAAGAAGTAGACGAAAACAACCAACAGACCGGTACGTTCTCCGCCCGAGACATCTCGCTGGCAGGCTACTTCTCCTACTTACTCTCACCAACAATAGCGGGCGGCATCTGCGCCAAGTTCATCACTTCGTATATCGGAGACTACAACTCCATCGCCATGGGCGTAGACCTGGGACTCAACTACTATGACCCCGACAGGGAATGGTCTATCTCCTTGGTAGCCAAGAACCTGGGCGGACAGGTAAAAGCTTACGAGGACGATTATGAGAAAATGCCCATAGACGTGCAACTGGGCGTTTCCAAACGCATTCTGCGCACCCCTTTCAGAATATCGGCCACACTCGTAGACCTCAACCATTGGAACTACAGTTTCATCAACCATGCCGTGGTGGGCGTAGACCTGTTATTGGGCTCAGGCATCTGGGTAGGCGGAGGATATAATTTCCGCCGTGCGGACGAAATGAAAGTGGAAGACACGGAAGGAGAAGAAAGTTCCCACTGGGCCGGGGCTTCCATAGGAGCGGGCATCTACCTGGAACGTTTCAAAGTCAACGTGGCATACGGTAAATATCACGTGAGCAGTTCCTCGCTAGTCATCAACGCGGCTTATACATTATAATATTATCATAACCACATACAATATGAAAAAAATCACGATAGCCATAGACGGATATTCTTCCTGCGGCAAAAGCACTATGGCCAAAGACTTGGCCCGCAGTATCGGATATGTTTACATTGATACTGGTGCCATGTACCGCGCTGTCACCCTCTACGCCATGCGCCACGGAATTATCCATAGTGGCTCTATCGACACAGACAGGCTGAAGGCGGAAATGGGAAATATCAATATTTCTTTTAAATTGAACACAGAAACAGGCATGCCAGACACTTACCTCAACGGAGAACTGGTGGAAAGAGAAATACGAACCCTCGAAGTGTCCAACAACGTGAGCCCTATCGCCACGCTGGCTTTCGTGCGCGCTGCCATGGTATGCCAACAGCAAGCCATGGGCAGAGAAAAAGGTATTGTCATGGACGGAAGAGATATCGGCACTACAGTGTTTCCTGACGCGGAACTGAAGATTTTCGTCACCGCAAGTCCCGAAGTCAGAGCCCAACGTCGTTATGATGAATTGAAAAGTAAGGGCATGCCAGCCGAGTATAATGACATATTGGCCAACGTAAAGGAGCGTGACTACATAGACAGCCATCGCGAGGTATCCCCCCTGCGCCAAGCGGAAGACGCTATAGTGTTGGACAATAGCCACATGACGATTCCCGAACAAAAAGAATGGTTGCTCACCAAATACAAGGAAACCGTCGAAAAAGACGCATGACAATCCTTGACATCCTCTTGCCGCCATTCTAGGCAATAGCTTAAGAAACCCGTCCCTTTCCTGTCCCTATGGACAAGGACAGGGGCTTTATCGCCAAACCTAACCTCCCTCACCATAAAAGACCCTTGCACAAGAAAAAAAATCAATGGAAATGGCGGTTATTTCAAAATAAAAACGTAATTTTGCAGTCGGTTAACAAAACAACAACACTAATGGACGATTATCACGCGGAAACATTCATCATTACGCGCGAGGATTGAGCCAAAGCCGCTAATCCCCGCGCGGACTAATTGTGGAGACTAGCGACAATGAGAACCTACTGGAATACAGAGCATAACCTGAAGGCCATCAACGAGTGGCAACCTAACTGCTGGATACAAGTGACCTGCCCTACAGAGGAAGACCAGCGACTATTGGAAGAAGAATTCCAAATTCCCGACTATTTCCTTTCAGACATCAGCGATACCGACGAGCGAGCACGCTATGAGTATGACGACGGCTGGACGCTCGTCATACTCCGCATACCTTATGTAAAGGAAATACGTTCCCGCACACCCTATACCACGGTTCCCCTTGGTATCATCCACAAGCGGGATGTCACTATAACCGTGTGCTATTACGAGACCAACATGATGATAGACTTCATCAGCTATCAACAAAAGCGCGGAGAAGGATTTACCGACTACGTGGATATGACCTTCAGGCTCTTCCTCTCGTCAGCGGTATGGTATCTGAAACGACTGAAGCAAATCAACGCCTTGATAGAAAAGGCGAAAAGGAACCTGGACAATGGCGTGAACAACGCCAGCTTGATAGGGTTGAGCAGATTGCAAGATTCGCTCACTTACTTCACCACCTCCATTCGAGGCAATGAGAATCTGCTCTCTAAGTTGAAGTTTAAGTTGCAGGTAGACGAGCTGGACGCCGACTTGATAGAAGACGTAAATATTGAGATGACACAGGCCCGGGAAACCACCAATATCTATAGCGACATCTTGGAATCAACTATGGATACCTACTCCAGTATCATCAACAACAACATGAACACCGTCATCAGGACGCTCACTTCCGTGAGTATCATCATGATGTTCCCAACGCTCATCGCCAGCCTCTTTGGCATGAACCTCATCAACGGCATGGAGAATAGTCCTTTCGGCTTCGCCATCGCCCTGTTCATATCAGTATTCGTCTCTGCCCTTTCATGGTTCATCCTGCGCCGGAAAAGACTGCTTTAAGCATGCATTTTGAGTACCACACCCATACTTTTCATGCCAAAACGGAAAAAATAACGCTTTTTCTTAGGCTGTATCATTTTTTTTGTTTAAGTTTGCGCAGATAAACAACTTTGGCATTGGCCAGAGACATGAAAAACGATTCATAAACTAACTCACAGTGACATGATGGACTCTCAAGACAAGACCCTGCAACAGGGCATCACGCAAGAAACAACGGCAGAGAACAACTCTCCGCAAGCAATCGAAACCAATCCCGCTGCCACCCCAAAGGAATATGCCAGCAAACAGGAAATCCTGGAAAGGGTAAGGCAACTGGCGCATGGCGACGAAACGCCCGGAAAGGAAGAGGTGGAACACCTGAAAGCTCTGTTCTACAAGATGCACACGGCTGAAAGGGAAAGCCAAATGAAAGCCTTCCTGGAGGACGGAGGCAGCCCTGAGAAATTCCGCGTAACCCCAGATGATACAGAAGAGGCTTTCAAGGCGGAAATGCAAATTGTCAAAGAGAAAAGGGCAAAACTCTACTTGAAGCAGGAGGAAGAAAAGCAAGCCAACTACAAGCGCAAGCTGGAAATCATCGAGAGCATCAAGAACATGGCCAACTCCCCGCAGGAGGCCAACCAATCATATCAGCAGTTCAAGGCCCTGCAGCAAGAATGGAAAGACCTGGGGGCTGTTCCTCCAGAGCATGCCACGGAACTGTGGAGAAACTACCAACTCTACGTGGAGCATTTCTATGACCAACTGAAGCTCAACATAGAGGCCCGCGAATATGACTTCAAGAAAAACCTGGATATCAAGACCCGCATCTGCGAGGCAGCGGAAAAGCTGGCTGAGGAGCCCGACGTGGTAAGCGCTTTCTATCAACTGCAAGAGCTGCACCAGCAATACAGGGAGACTGGCCCCGTGGCCAAGGACTTGCGCGAAGATATCTGGAACCGCTTCAAGGCCGCTTCCTCCATCGTGAACAAGCGCCATCAGCAGCACTTCGAACAGTTGAGAACCAAGGAAAAGGAAAACCTGGCGAAAAAGACAGAGCTTTGCGAGAAAGCTGAAGCTCTGGCGGCTATTGAAAACCACACACCTTCTGACTGGGAAAAGCGCACTAAGGAAATCATTGCCCTCCAGCAGGAGTGGAAGCAAATCGGTTTCGCCCCGCAGAAGATGAACGTGAAGATATTCGATCGCTTCCGCGCCGTCAATGATGAGTTCTTCCGCCGCAAGGCGGAGTTCTTCCGCGGTTTCAAGGACACACTTTCTGCCAACGCGGACAAGAAACGTGAACTGGTTGCCAAGGCCAAGGAGCTCTCCGAGAGCAAGGAATGGAACAAGACCGCGGAGGCTTTGGTGAAACTGCAAAAGGAATGGAAAGAGGTGGGACCCGTGCTCAAGAAGGTAGGCGAACCGCTTTGGGCAGAATTCCAACAAGCCTGCAACCACTTCTTTGACGCTCGAAAGGCCGCCCGCGGCAACATGAAGAGCGAGGAGCACGCCAACTTGTCCAAGAAGAAGGAAATCATAAAGAAGTTGAACGACATATTGGAAACGCCTGAGAACCAGACGCAAGACTATGTACAGCAGTTGGTGGCTGAATACAATGCCGTAGGCCATGTGCCCTACAAGGAAAAAGACAAGGTGTACCAACTCTACCATGATACGCTCGACAAGATCTACAAGGAATTGCATATCTCTGTCAACAAGCGCAACTTGGACAGCTTCATGCAAAACCTGAAGAGCGTAGCGGAGAAAGGCGGTGACGCCTTGAGCGGAGAGCGTGCCAAGTTGATGCGCCGCTATGAGCAACTGAAACAAGAGATTACCACCTACGAGAACAATCTCGGCTTCTTCAACACCACCAGCAAGAAAGGCAATAGCCTCGTGGAGGAAATGACCCGAAAGATACAGAAGTTGAAAGACGACATGGAGTTGGTGCGCCAGAAAATCAAGGCCATCGACAAGGCAGGACAAGAACAACAATAAACCTCATACAGAAGAAAGAGCCGCTCCCTTTTCGGGAACGGCTCTTTGCGTCAACAGGCGTTAGAATAGCGCGGATACCGATGAAGTGTTGTAGAAGGGAAACGCGCTCACGTATCGACAAGCCAGGGATGCTTGCCCCGAGACTTCCTCTGCGATGTTTTCCCTTTCTTGCAGACGATGTGCACATCGTCGCTACGTGTTCCGTTGTGGTCTTGTTTGTGGTTTGCCAATCCGCGTATTCACGTCTCAGCGGCAAGGATGCCAGTTCTCATCTCGTTGCCCTTTCTATTCTTTCCATCCATTCCCTTACCCGTTGGGGTATGTCATTGGAATTCTCGTCAAGCGTCTCCAGCTCGTAGATGCCATCTCCACAGACCTTCAAGCCTACTCTCATCTTTTTCGCCAATTCATCAGCCAGGTCTTTATCCTCTTTCCTATTCGTCAAACGAATGACGGCTTGGCCACCCTCTCGTGTCACATCAAAGTAGGGCATGCCATATTTCTCGTTATCATAATCACAGACCAGTTGCCTGCACTCCCAAGTATTGATGGTCCAATCCTTGCGCAGGCCTACGGCATCCAACCACTGGATAATGAAATGCTCTTGTTCCACTACGTAGACGAGACGGTCTACCCACTCATAGATGTATTCGCTGAACTTCTCATCTTGGGCGAAACGGCTATATAGCCCGCCTTCGGGTATATGATAATATTCCTTTTCAAGCAGCATCCACCAAGTGCCATAGCTCCTTCTTCCCCCGAATCGCGACTTCAAATATTTCGCGAAATTAGGGTCACGCCAATAAGAGGCCTGGACATTGTAATGACCGCTTCTATCCCAATCTACGCTGACGTAAGCGGGTCTGTTGCCACCAGCGTCAGAGCTGGTCAGCCTCAGCGTAAAGCTATTTCTTTCCGCCAAGTGGTCTTCCACCTCCCAGCCCCTGACATTCCATTGCTTTTTCTTTTCTTCCCATTCCCCAGTGATTGATTTCGAGTCAACGACTTTCATGTTGTTTGTCGTGTTGACGGCCAAAGCCTGCGGGGCAATCTTGTCATCAGAGTCTTGGCAGAAGGCTGCGGTGAAGTGCTTGAGCGTATCGTCCCAACCAGAAATCGTTCCCTTGTTGATGTTTTGATACAAGTCGGCCTTGAATTGATCCATGACGTTGAACAACTCCTTCAGCAGTTCTTTCCATTTTGCCTCGCTCAGCGTCTCAAGCGCATTGCCATTTGCGTTGATGGCCAACTTAAATATTCTTTCCACGCTCTTGCTGATCTCCTCTACCCGTTCGGGGTCGCAGTGCATGGCTACGGAAGATGTCTTGAAAGCCAACTTGAGCTTTTCGTCATTGGTGTTCTGCCCAGCCTTAATCACATTGTATAGCGTTTCCAGATATTCTTGATAAATGCGCAGTTTCTCCTCGAACACCTTGCCTTTCTTCTCTCGTCGCTCATCGCTGTCGGTCTGGCCAACAAGCAACATCATGGTGATGATGGCCGTGATGATGACTCCTATAATGGCCGCAAACATTTCATACCAAAGTTCCTTGCCCGTGTACAGCCTCAGATAGACGGCAAAGGAGCAAGCCACCACTATAAGGGCTATCGTGGCGGCCATGATCACGGCGTTTTTATGCGCGGTGAATATCTTTTTTACGCGGTTCATGTTTATAGAGTTATTAGCGAGATGAAACGCATATCTTCATTCCCAGGGCATTCTTATCGAGACCTCTCTTGTTTATCACCCATGTCGCAAATTTAAGGATAATATCTGGAACGGGCAAATTTTCGAACGAGAAGTTCGCGGACTGCCGTGAAATTTCCATAGCTTTGGCTCCACCAGACATCGTTAACCAGCGCGTGATAACCGTGGCAAGAAAGACATCGCGCCAACCATGGGCTATCAGTGCCGCGAACAGCTATATGGAAAGTTCTTTTCACATGGGAATAAAACCGCAGGAAAACAATTAACTTCTTCGTTTCACGTCGTGAAATAGCTATTCCACGTCGAGAAACAGCTATTCCACGACGTGGAATGCCTATTTCACGACGTGGAATGGATTTAGAAACTATATGCTTGAGACTTTATTACTGATATTTCACGTTTTAGGAGCAATGTAAAACGATTTTTCCTCACATAAGGCAAACAACGGCGATGCATTACATCGCCGAGCATCATGTATGGTCGCAAGCAGGAAAAACATGCAGCCGGGAGTCCCGCGCCGGCAAAAGGTTGGTGAGGGTCCCCCATGTCAGGGAACAAACGGCAAGGTCACTCTTCGCGGATAACCAAAGTTTTCCACCAGTCCTTCAGCACGCCCGCGTACCGCGATTGCGAATCAGAGACCAGGATAATCACCTGGTCGCCATCGGGCAACCGGGGACCCAGGCACATGCCCTCGTAGTTGGCCCATGAGCGAGCCGTGAGGTTGAGCTTGGTGCGCCACTCGGTGAGCAGCCGCTTGGTGAGAGGTCGGTCGGGGGAAGTGGTCTCGCGGGGATCTATCACGTAGAGCTTGCACGCCACGAAGGCACCTATCTTCGTCCGCGGGACAAAGGCTTCCCGCTCCAACACCAGCAACTGGCCTCCGGGCAAGACGAGTAACTCGCTCACGCCCATGGCATACTGGGCCGCCTCTCGGTGGGCTCGGGGCGCGTCCATGCGGTAAAACAGCTCTCTCGCCTCGCCTCCCCCTGCGGGGATAGCCGCCATACGCAGCAAGTTGGCTTGGCCGTTGGTGGAAGTAGCCTGTGGTCCATCGGCGGGCATCGCGCTCTCGCCCATGGTGTAGAACACGCTCAGGCTGTCGTCATAGGCCAAGGACTCCAGCCCGTACTGGGGAGAGAGACCCTCGAAAGACTTGGGCAGGGGCAGCGTGCGCCCCGTGGGTTGGGCCTCCAGGGTGTACTCCCTCACCTGGTTGTCCGCCTCGCCACTCATCCAGACCCGTCTCGTGTCGGGCAAAAAGACGATGCCCTCCGCGTCCCTGCCAGTATTTCCCGAGGAGAGGAAACGCTCGTGGCTCACGTCCAGCAGCTCTCCCGAGAGCGAGTCCACCCGCAACTTCATCACGTGAAAGCCATCGGTGGGCGACTTGTCATCCACCACGGCGTAAAGCCCATCCCCCAATGGGGTGATGCCGCTATAGTTGCCCGCGGGCACCGTGGCGGGGAAAGCCCGCTGGCCATACTCGGCCACGACCTTCCAGCCCTGCCCCCAGAGGGGAAGGACACACAGGGCGAGCAAGAGGGAAAGGAAACGGAGGCGGAGCAGGTTACTGGTATCCATAGGCCAAGACAAAATCTTCTGTGACATGGAAACGGACAGGAAGCGAGGCACCACGCTTTAGGTTCTCCACTTGGCAACAGCCATCCGTCAACTTGAAAGAATCTACCCTCATGTCAGAGAAAAGCAGGTTATCGGAAGAGTAATACTTAAAGGCTGTCTCCTTGGCACACCAGGCCACGAGCCTTGGCAAGGTGCCCGACACCCGCTCGTCCTCCCGCAAAAACCTGTCGGCAACGCGGTTTATCCGGTCGCTGATATGCTCTATGTCGATAGCAACCTCAAAGGAGGGAGAATAGATGACCGCCGCGTATCCTTTGGTATGGGTTACGCTGACACTTCCCTTAGATACCACGGGCTTGCCGGAAGGCAAATGGGTGATAATCTCCTCTCTGTTCGTCACGGCACGAAACAAAGCGTGGACAGCATATCGCTCCAGCAATCTCGCCCCGCATGGGTGATGAGTCTCCACCTCCTCTTTAGCGAAAGGGAATCGCGGAAAAAGAGCCCGGAAATCTTCAAGGGTCTCGGTGACGCGCCAAAGGGCAACAGTCACGTCTTCGGTCACGCTATGGATGGAAAGCAGGGGCATAGGCGAAGGTCAACTGGCTTCGTTTTCCTTGGGATGCACCACCACTTTCACCTTGCTGATGCGCCTCTCCTCTATTTTCAGTATCTCGAAGGTGTAGTTCTTGTAGTCTATCTTCTCATGAATGCTGGGGAAATCACCTTTAAGCTCAAGCAACAAACCCGCCAAGGTATCAGCGTCTCCCTCTACCTCCGCGAACTCCTCGTCATCAGCGCCTAAAGTCTTGCAGAAATCCAGCATCAGCGTCTTTCCCTCAAAAATATAGGTGTTGTAATTCAACTTCGTGAAATACTTCTCCTCGTCGTCATACTCATCATTGATTTCTCCCACAATCTCCTCCAAAATATCCTCCATGGTCACAATGCCACTGGTACCTCCAAACTCGTCTACCACGATAGCCATATGCACCTTGTTTTCCTGGAACTCCCTCAAGAGGTCATCTATCTTCTTCGTCTCAGGCACAAAGTATGGCGGCCGGATAAGGCTCTGCCAGCGGAAGTTGGCAGGCTTGGAAAGATGAGGCAAAAGATCTTTGATATAGAGCACGCCCCTGATGTTGTCGGTATTGTCTTGGTAAACGGGAATACGGCTGTAATTGTTGTCAATGATACTGCGGAGCACCTCGTCGTAAGTGGAGCGGATGTCCAAGTCCACCACGTCTTGACGGCTGGTCATCACCTCCTTGGCAGTCTCGTCGCCAAAGCGGATGATGCCCTGCAACATGCTCTTCTCATCTTTTATCTCATCCTTGTCCGTCAACTCCAACGCATGCTCCAGCTCGCCTACGCTCAACTTGTGGTTATCCTTCAGAGGTACCTTCTCGGCCAATACGCCACTGCTCATCAAGACCGCGGAGAATGGCCTCAACAACTTATTTAGCCTGGTAAGGCCGCCAGCCACCTTGCGGCAGAACCTCAAGGGATTCTGACGGCTATAGACCTTGGGCATAATCTCGCCAAAGAGCAACAAAAGGAAAGTAAGAATCACCGTAATGCAAAGGAACTCCAGCCAACGAGCGTTGCCAAAATGGATAATGTGGCCGAGGCTGTAATTGCAAAGCATGATGATGGAAACGTTCACCAGGTTGTTGGTAATCAATATGGTGGCCAGTGTGCGTTCGGAGTCTTCCCGCAATTTCACTATTTTGCGGTCTACGTCGCTATGGTCAGGATCCAGTTCTGAGATGTCTGAGGGAGAAAGCCCGAACACTGCTATTTCTGAACCACTGGCGAAAGCGGAACATACGAGCAGTAACGCGGCCAATACCAACGCTATGACAGAGCCTGTGTCCGGAGCTATCAACGTAACCTCGGATACAGACTCCACTATGTTAGAATAGTCCAATGTCGTATCTAGTTAAAAAGGTAATTTGGATTTATCTTCTTCCAAGGCAGACGAAGTGCCCATATTGGAAGACTTGGCAAAAGCCGCTTGCGTTGACGGCTGTGGCTTGGGAGTCAGCATTTCCATGTTTTCCGCCACTATCTCGGTGACGTAAACACGTTTGCCCTGTTTGTCGTCATAAGTGCGATAGCGAATGCGACCTTCCACATAAAGCTTGTCGCCCTTGTGTACATATTGCTCCACTATCTTCGCCAACTTGTGATAAAAAACCAGGTTATGCCAATCTGTATGGTCAGGAACAGTGGTGCCATTTTGCAATGTATACCCCCGCTCGGTAGTGGCTAAGCGTATCTGGGCCACTGCCTGGTCAGCGTCATAATATCTCACCACTGGGTCTTGCCCCACATTGCCTATCAGCATTACCTTGTTCATGGCTTTCCAAGGATTATTTCCACATTCCCAAATAGCGGAAGCGGAAGTTTTTCCCTTTGGCAGAGGGGAATTGGCTACGGCTGTCTACCCTACTACGCAGATGCTCCACGATGCGGTTGTAGCAGTCCTGCCCTGACATGGCTTTCACTTGAGCCACGAAACGTGTGTCACGATACTCGTGCTTGCCCGTAGCGGGGACAAGTACAACCCGCTTGAAGTCTATTGTTCCCTCATACCATCCTGGATGGTCCTCGTTGAGCCGATTCATCGCAGAAACAGCCATCTCATGCTTCTCCTGGGCCGCCGTGTTGACATTGGTACGCAACGCCTTCTTTTCCTTGAAGTCTTGCATCGTGGCCGCCGAGGTCTTGATAACTATAAAATAAACACGAGGACGCACCCTGTAACGTTTTGGGAAAAAGACATCGCGGCTAGCGTAATCCCGGATATCCGCTTCCATCTCTGGTGTCAAGTTTATCTCAGGTATGGAACGCAAGAAATCCAAAGCTTCTTCTACAGAGGACACAAAGGTTTCTTGGTCAAAATATCTTAAATATAAATTCATGGGTTGTATGTTTCTCCTACAAACAAAAAGAGCGGAAAACGGGACTCGGACCCGCGACCCCGACCTTGGCAAGGTCGTGCTCTACCAACTGAGCTATTCCCGCGTTATCCCTCTCATGAAGAGGAGCACTTCTCTAAATGCGGTGCAAAGGTAGCACATTTTTTTGAACCACCAAAATATTTCACGACTTTTTTTATTATAAACCGATTTTTATTCATTCGTGACCATATTGCCTCGTGCCATAGCGGATAACGTGACTATACGTCATATACAAGAATTCAATCCATTCTGTCCCTATAGTCTTCGTATCCGAATTGCCTGAGCATCCGCAACTTCCCGTCACTTCCCAGCAAAGCGATAGCAGGATGGGAAATGCCATTGAAGGTGTTTGTCTTGACGGTTGTATAATGCAGCATGTCCTCGAAAATGACACGCTCACCTACCCGCAGCTCATGATCAAACCGCCAACTGGCCATGAAATCCCCACTCAAACAGCTATTGCCACCCAACCTATAAACATGCTCTCCCGGGGAATCGGCATCTACGACCTTGGCCCCACGCACCTCTGGCATATAAGGCATCTCCAAGCAGTCGGGCATATGGCAAGTGAAACTCACGTCGAGAATAGCGGTACGGATTCCATGATCCTCCACGACATCCACCACTTGTGATACCAGTGGCCCCGTTTGCCAAGCGAACGCGCTGCCAGGTTCCAAGATGACGCGTAAATGAGGATAGCGATCATGGAAAGACCTTAATATATATATAAGGTGTTCCACATCATAGTCGGCACGGGTCATCAGATGGCCCCCGCCGAAATTAATCCATTTCAGCTGGGGAAACCAAGCGGCGAACCGCTCCTCAATATGCGCCAGGGTGCGTTCAAACACGTCTGCCCCACTCTCGCAATGGCAATGACAATGGAAACCCTCCACGTCTGACGGCAATGTTTGGGGAAGCTTACTGGCCGACACGCCAAAACGGGTACCTGGAGCGCACGGATTATAAAGAGCCGTGCCCACCTCGGAATACTCGGGGTTTACCCTCAACCCGAGAGTCAAGCGGGGATTGACTTCCTTGACCAAAGCATGGTATCGCTCGTATTGCGTGAGCGAGTTGAAAGTAAGATGGCTGGAGCAGCGGGCAATGTCCGCTACTTCCCCGTCAGTATAAGCGGGCGAATAGGTATGGGCTGGACTGCCAAATTCTTCCATCGCCAAACGGGCTTCACTGAGCGAACTGGCCGTGGTGCCAGAGATGTATTCCCTGAAGATGGGAAACGTTTTCCAGAGAGCGTAAGCCTTGAAAGCCAAGATGATTTCCACGTCGGCCCTGTTGGCCACGTCCTTGATTAACGCCAGGTTGCGGCGCAATTTGTCTTCCTCCAACACGTAAACCGGCGTGTGAATATCGCGATATACCTCCTCTGGCAGATTATTTTCCATGACGAAACATAATTTTAGGCCCCAAAGTTAGTTTTTATTTCGGAGATAATTGCAAGTTCGTGTTTTTTTTAATACTTTTGCAAAATAATAGACGACTCCTTAAGACCTAAGAGATGAAGCTAGCCATCATGACCAAAGCCACTTTCTTCGTGGAAGAGGACATCATACTCACATCGCTCTTTGACGAGGGCCTGGACTTACTGCACCTTTACAAACCAGGCTCATCGCCCATGTATTCAGAGCGATTGCTTTCCTTGTTGCCAGAGGATTGCTACAGCAAGGTGATGGTGCATGAGCATTACTACCTGAAGCAAGAATACGACTTGGCGGGCATCCACCTGGACAACCCCGAGGACAGCCTGCCCGCGGGCTATAAAGGCAAATACAGCCGCACTTGCACCGACCTTGGATCACTGGCGGAAATGAAGAAAAAAGCCAACTACGTTTTCCTGAAAAACATTTTCGACTGCATAGAGTTCAAGGACGAGAAGTCCAGCTTCACCATCGGACAGTTGGAGGAAGCGGCCCAGCAAGGACTTATCGACAAGAAGGTTTACGCCCTGGGCGGCATGAGCCTAGAGAATATCAACATGGCCAGGCAGCTGGGCTTCGGCGGCGTGGTGATATGCGGAGACCTCTGGAACCGTTTCGACATACAGAACGGCAGGGACTTCAAGGACATCATGGGCCACTTCGAGAAGCTGAGGAAAGCCGTGCAGTAACAAAAAGAGACAAAGACAATCAAAAATAGACAGCAATGAGTGACAACAACTCTTTTTTGGTATTCTCGGGCACGAGCACGAAATACCTCGCAGAGAAAATCTGCCAAAGCCTAGGGTGTCCGTTGGGCAAGTTGGTTATCACCAAGTTCTCTGACGGGGAGTTCTCCGTCTCCTACGAGGAGTCTATCCGCGGCAGGGATGTGTTCTTGGTGCAAAGCACTTTCCCCAACTCTGACAACCTGATGGAACTGCTCTTGATGATAGACGCGGCCAAGAGAGCGTCGGCACGCAACATCATAGCGGTCATACCTTACTTTGGATGGGCGCGGCAAGACCGCAAAGACAAACCCAGGGTGAGCATAGGCGCGAAGCTGGTAGCCGACCTGTTGAGCGTGGCCGGCATAGACCGCCTCATCACCATGGACTTGCACGCCGACCAGATACAAGGCTTCTTCAACGTGCCCGTAGACCACCTCTACGCATCGGGAGTCATACTGCCCTACTTGCAAAGTCTCCATATCGACGACTTGGTGATAGCTTCCCCTGACGTTGGTGGCTCCAAGCGCGCCAATACTTACGCAAAATACCTGGGGTGCCCGCTGGTGCTCTGCAACAAGACTAGGGCAAGAGCCAACGTAGTGGAGTCTATGCAAATCATCGGTGACGTGAAAGACAAGAACGTGGTCATTATCGATGACATGGTAGACACGGCCGGTACCATCACCAAAGCAGCGGACATCATGAAGGCAGCGGGAGCCAAGACCGTAAGAGCCTGCGCCTCCCACTGCGTAATGAGCGGTCCCGCGTCTGAAAGAGTACAAAACTCCGCGCTGGAGGAAATCGTTTTCACTGATTCCATTCCCTACTCCAAGCGTTGCGCCAAGGTAAAGCAGCTGTCCATAGCCGACATGTTCGCCGAGACCATACGCAGGGTAGAGGAAAACGAAAGTATATCCTCACAATACTTGGTATAACACCAAGGCGTCAATAATTTGGCATGAGGGCGCATCCCAGTATATCGGGATGCGCCCTCTTTGCGTTATACATTTCCCGAAGGCTTCACTGACCGAAGAAGAATCATCGCTGCCGACCAGTGACGGGCTGCCTAGAAAAGAAACAAAGAGAATATCCTGACGGCAAGAAGCGCCTGCTCACGACTGGCACATCCGCTCCACGAAATAACGATGCACTCGCTCATCATCGTCCAGCTCGGGATGGAAAGCCGTGACAAGTTGATTCCCTTGGCGGGCTGCCACACAACGGGCATCCACAAAGGCGAGAGGCATGACCTCGCTCCCCCACTCCACGATATAAGGAGCGCGTATGAAAGTCATGGGCACCCGCTCACCAACGGCCTCCATATCACTCACGGCATGGAAACTTCCCAGTTGACGACCATAAGCATTACGCTTGGCCTTGATGTCCATGGTGCCCAAGGCTGAGGAAAATTCCCCCTCCACCCGACGGGCAAGCAAGATAAGCCCGGCACAAGTGCCAAATACGGGCAAGCCGCGGGCTATGTCTTGGCGAACAGGCTCCAGCAGGCCAAGGTCGAGGAGAAGCTTGCGCAAGACCGTGGACTCACCCCCAGGAATTATCAGCCCGTCTTTTGGCTGACTCCAGTCCGCCAACTGGCGCACCTCGAAACTATCCACGCCCAAGCGGCGCAACATCTGCCGATGCTCGGCGAAAGCGCCTTGCAGGGCCAACACGGCAATACGCATCATGCTCACTTTCCCCTCTCGGCCATCAACAACTCTATTTCCTCGGCGTTAATGCCCACCATGGCCTCGCCCAAGTCCTCGCTCAACTCGGCCAAGCGCTTAGGGTCATTGTAGTTGGTAACGGCCTGCACGATGGCCGCGGCTCTCTTGGCGGGGTTGCCGCTCTTGAAGATACCGCTGCCCACGAATACTCCCTCTGCGCCCAACTGCATCATCAACGCGGCGTCGGCAGGCGTAGCCACGCCTCCTGCCGCGAAATTCACCACGGGCAAGCGGCCATTGTCATGCACCCAACGAAGCAAGTCAAACGGCACACGCAGCCGCTTGGCCGCCTCGTAAAGCTCGTCTTCGGCCATAGAGACAACACGCCTGATCTCCGACTGCATCTTGCGCATGTGGGAAACCGCCTGCACGATGTCTCCCGTGCCAGGTTCCCCCTTGGTGCGTATCATCGTGGCACCCTCAGCCACACGGCGCAAAGCCTCTCCCAGGTCTTTGGCGCCGCAAACAAAGGGCACGTCAAACTGGCGCTTGTCTATATGATAGACATCATCGGCCGGGGTCAACACCTCGCTTTCGTCTATGTAGTCTATCTCTATAGCCTGCAAAATCTGCGCCTCGGCAATGTGGCCTATGCGACACTTAGCCATCACGGGGATGGAAACGGCTTGCTGTATGCCGCATATCATCTTAGGGTCGCTCATCCTGCTTACGCCTCCCGCCGCCCTGATGTCCGCGGGTATCCTCTCCAAGGCCATCACGGCACACGCGCCCGCGGCCTCCGCTATGCGGGCTTGCTCAGGCGTAGTGACATCCATAATGACTCCGCCCTTCAGCATGCGGGCCAAATCACGGTTGAGTTGTTGTCTGTCTTGTTTCATGATTTTGTTTTCGCTATTGATTTTCTGTATTCACTGGGGGACTGCCCCGTTATCTTCTTGAAGAACTTGGAAAAGTGGGCTTGCGACGAGAAGCCCAACTCGTAGGCCACCTGCTGTATGGTATGGAGAGGATTAGACAGCAGTCTTTCGCTCTCCTTGCCCAAACGCTCGTCTATGAAGGCCTTGGGACTCTTCAACCCCAACTTGCGGCACACCTGAGCCAAGTACCTGGAGGAGACATTGAGCCTCGAGGCATAGAAAGCCACGTCGCTATTGGCACGGAAATGGGTGTCGAGCAAGACCAGGAACTCCTTGTAAAGCGCGGCGGAGCGGCTGGGGAAATCACTGGAGCGCAATTCCCGCTCACTGACATAGGCCTGCGCACGGGCTTGCGCCTCTTCTATGTCCAGTCCCTCACTTAGGTAAAAAGCCACGGCACTGGCATAGACGTTGCCCTGGCCATGCACACTGCCCTTTCGGGTAATGACCAGAGAGCAAAGCGGCACCAGTCTCCGCATGATTTGCTCTACCACGTCGTCGGTCACCAAGCGCTCGTGGTTGCTGGAAATAAACACCGGGGCGTAGATGACATGGCGGGCATTGTAATGGGCAAGAATATCCACTATCACGTCCAGCACGGGCAAGGAACGTATCAAGCCTATCTTGATGACCGCGGGGCGCACGTCGTTGAGCAACGCCTCTATCTGTCCACGCACTATCTCGGCGGGCAGGTCGTAAAACTCTTGTATGCCCAACGTGTTCTGTACGGTCACGGAAGTGATAGCCGATACCGACAGGCCGCCTAAGTCGGCTATGGTCTTGATATCAGCCTGCACGCCCGACTCGCTAAGGCTGTCGGAGCCTGTAATCGTCAAAATGGTTTGTCTGTCATTCATTCCGAACGCGAAAGAACATAAAAAACTCGAGACACGGAAAATATGTTCTCTTTTTTACAAAAAATACATCCTTTTGGCTTAACGTCAGTCCATCGAGATTTGACAAGAACAAGGGTTCCAGGAAAACAACTTGTTTTGGCATTGAAAACAACTTGATTTGATTGGCAATTTAACTTGATTTGCCATCGAAAACAAGTTATTTTGCCTTTGAAAATAACTTGTTTTCCTATACCCCTAGTCTCAAAGGCCCGCGATACTAGTTTCGTCACCCGATGAAACTAGTATCGCGGGCCTTTGAGACTAATATCATTTCCACGGCACGCAATGCCATCCCAGAGAACTACATGGGGGCTGTCCGCTCCGACGGCTTGCCTTTCGCGCTCCATTCCAGCCAACCTCCACGCAGGTTTACCACCTTGTAGCCTTCCTTCACCAAGATATTGGCGGCGGTCACGCTGCGCTTGCCCGAGCGGCAGTATACGGCCACTATCTTCTTGCGGTTGAGGGCAGAAGCGGCCTTCCCACGAAAGTCTTCACGCGTGACATCCAAAAGAAGCGCACCTGGTATATGCCCCTCGGCAAACTCCTCCGCACGGCGCACGTCCACTATCTGCACATCGCCCGACCGAATGATTTTCTCAAACTCGTTGGCATCTACGGACTTGAAGCCCTCGCCCTTCGCGCAAGCCCCTAGCGCACAAGCAAGAAGACTCAACAACGCGATTTTTAACTTTCCCATAAGCCATATGTTTTCTTTCCGCGAAGCCCCATCGACAATGGACACTGTCAATGGGGCTTCGCCTCCTTTATCCTGGTTTCCAAAAGAACCATCAAGGCACTATCTTGAAGCGGATACGGAACGTATGGGTCATCTCGTCCCAGTTTGTGCCCAACATCTGGAAGTGGCCTATCTGGCTTGTTGAACGCACATGCTTGCCTATACAGGGACAAACGTCATAGTCGCCGATGCGCACGAGGCGTATCGTCTCGCTGGCGTCATCAGGCAGGCGGTCAAGCTTCACGTTCTCGGGGACATGGTCCCTGTCAACGAACTCGAACTTCACGGGCAAATCCTCCTCAATGAGGCGATTCATTTCCACTTCTATCTGCTTTTCCTCCTGCCTGGAGGGCTTATGGTCGAGCACGTAACTTATCTTGCTCTTCTTGCGCTCTATATGGGCATTGTTGCTGCGCTCGCAGCCAAAGAGACGTGTCATCAACTGGTTGAGCAAGTGCTCGGCCGTATGCGCCGGGGCGTACTCCTGCTTGTTGTGGTCGTTCAAAAGATATTCATCTTCCATGTCCTTGGTTCTCCATTTATATACCCTACCTCCATTGGCGGGCACTTGCACGGTGACAGGCTTGCCAGGATGTATGGGCGTTTGGTGCGGATGATAGGTCAGCAAGTCGGTGGTATAGACCATTCCCTCGGAAAGTTTCAGGAAATCAAAGGCATGCTGCGGAATATTAATGTCACACTCCACTGCCTCGTCAGCGAAGTTGACCACTACGAGCAGCACTTCCATGCCATATTTCCTAAGGAAAGCGAACTGCTTGTCGGCGATGTGCTGATTGACGTACATCAGGTCAAACACCTGACCCTCGCTAATGGCGCGCTCCCTACGAGCCAGGCACATTATTTTTTGGTAGGCGTTACGCAAGTTCCGCTCTTCACTTGACAGCTCTCCCGTGTCATAGTAGGCCCTCGCCACCTTGTCAAGGCTCCAATAGTCGAAAATGGTAGTACGTCCGTCCTTGCCGCTGAAGCCTTCCTCGTCCATGCCGCGCTCACCCAATTCCTGACCGAAATATATCATGAGGGGATTGCGCTGGAAAAGACAGCTCACCATCAACGCGGGTATGGCCTTCCACGGATTGCCTGCGAAAAAGTCGCTGGCCACTCGTTGCTCATCGTGGTTTTCCAGGAAATAGAGCATATGGTCCAATATGTCATTGGTGCGTTGCCACTGGTTGGTGATGTCGCTGGCTCTCCTGTAACCGCAGGTGATATCTCGCAGGCAGTCATACATGCCCACCTTGTCGTAAAGATAATCAAAACCCGAAGTCAAGTATTGCCGATAAAGAACTGGATTATACACTTCCCCAATAAAAGCGAAATGGGGGAAGCGACTCTTCACCCTATTGGTGGCATAAGCCCAGAATGCCGCGGGCACCATCTCCGCCATGTCGCAACGGAAGCCATCTACGCCCTTAGCGGCCCAAAAGAGCATCACGTCTACCATCTTGAGCCATGTATCGGGCGTGGGATTGAAGTGTTCGTGCACTCCACTGCCCCCACAATAGTCTATACCATAGTTGAGCTTCACGGTCTCATACCAGTCGTTTTTGCCCGGACGGCAATTAAACTGATTATTGCCCGTGGCCTTGGCGGGTACTTCCTGGTAATCAGCGGAGCCATCCGCGATGGCACTCAAGTCCAAAGGATTACCCCAACAATAGTAGAAGTTGTTGAGCGGAGAGAAATGCGCATGAGTATCATCATCCTCGCCAAGGTCTTTCACGCCCTGCGGCTTGCAGATGGAATGATACTCACGGGCTACATGGTTGGGCACGAAGTCCATGATGACCTTCATGCCCGCCTTGTGGGTGCGCTGTATCAAGGCTTCCCATTCCCGCATCCTGTCTGCCACGTTGGTGGCCAAGTCTGGGTCTACGTCATAATAGTCGCAAATGGCGTATGGCGAACCAGCTTTTCCCTTGACTACCTCTGGATGCTGGCGGGGAATGCCATAAGAGGAATAATCTGTTTGTGTGGCATGACGAATCACGCCCGTATACCAAACATGGGTAACGCCTAGTTGACTAATCCGCGCCAAAACATCGTCGGAGAAGTCGTCAAACTTCCCCGAGCCATTGTCGCCCAGTGTCCCATTGGGACACCGGGTGGCACAACGATTGCCAAATAGCCTTGTGAATACTTGGTAAATAATGGCTTTAGCCATGGTTTAGTCCCCTCTCACGAAACAAATTGCCAAAAGCGTTACGCGATGCCGTGAGCGGAAACCTCCTTGGATATTCTGCCAATCATACCTTGCAATGCCTTGCCTGGGCCACACTCCGTAAAGTCGTCTGCGCCATCGGCTATCATTGCCTGTACACTAGCCGTCCAACGAACGGAGCTAGTCAACTGCGCAATCAAATTCTGCTTGATTTCCTCCGCGTCGGTATGGGGCTTGCCGTCCACGTTTTGGTAAACGGGGCAACGAGGCGTACTGAACTGCGTCTTCTCGATAGCGGCCTGCAGTTCGTCTTTAGCGGGTTGCATCAAGGGAGAATGGAAAGCTCCGCCCACCTTCAAGGGCAAAGCACGCTTGGCACCAGCGGCCTTCAACTTCTCGCAAGCGGCGTTGATAGCATCCACATTGCCAGAAATAACCAATTGGCCAGGGCAGTTGTAGTTAGCGGCCACCACCACGTTTCCCTCGCTGGAAACCTCCTGGCAAACCTGCTCAACTTGCTCATCGCTTAAGCCGATAATGGCAGCCATGGTGCCAGGATTGGCCTCACAGGCCTTCTGCATGGCATTGGCACGGGCAGCCACCAAGCGCAAACCGTCCTCGAAGCTCAAAGCTCCAGCGGCCACCAAAGCGGAGAACTCTCCAAGAGAGTGGCCTGCCACCATGGCGGGCTGGAAATCGTCACCCAAGCAAAGAGCGGAAATCACGCTATGCAAGAAAACCGCAGGCTGCGTCACGTTGGTTTGCGTGAGCTGCTCGTCAGTACCAGCGAACATGATGTCGGTAATCTTGAATCCTAGTATTTCATCGGCCTTGTCGAAAAGCTCCTTGGCCAAAGTGTTGGTGTCATATAAATCCTTACCCATTCCCACGAATTGGGAACCCTGTCCAGGAAATACAAATGCTTTCATTCTTATTGTAGTTTTAAGATTAGTAATATTTCGCGAAATTACAAAAAAAATCCCATTCACCAAACAGGCAAACGGGATTTTCGCGGTTATTTCTTTACATGTAGAGTCTTATTCCGCTGCGGCGGCCTCTTCCTTTTCCTCCAAGTAAGCGGCCTCTTCTTCCTCGATGGTGGGAGCGGCAGTGTTCTCAGCGGGAGCCTCGACAGCCTCGGAAACCTCCTCTGCGGCAGGAGTCTCGACTACAGCCTGGTTTTCCGCAACAACGGTAACGGGCACTTTCACCTCTACTTCCTTATGGAAGTGGATAGTAGCCTCATAGGTGCCCACGTTCTTGATATCACGCATGGTGATAATTTTGCGATCTACCTCGATGCCTTTCTTGGCCAATTCAGCGGCAACGATATTTGTATTCACTGAGCCATAGAGCTGGCCTGTAGCACTAACCTTAGCCTCGATGACAAGCGCCACGTCGGTCAAAGCCTCTGCCTTCTTTTCAGCCTCAGCCTTGATAGCGGCCAACTTGTGTGCCTGCTGCTTCAAGTTCTCGGCCAATTGCTTCTTGGCAGAATCAGATGCGATAACGGCCTTGCCCTGGGGAATCAGGTAATTGCGGCCGTAACCGTCTTTCACTTTTACGATATCGTTCTTGTATCCAAGTCCGATGATATCTTCTTTCAGTATGATTTCCATGCAATTCCTCCTTATTTACTTCATCAAGTCGGTTACGAAAGGAAGTAAAGCAATCTGGCGAGCACGCTTAACAGCCTGTGCCACACGACGCTGATACTTCAGAGAGGTACCCGTGATACGGCGGGGAAGAATCTTGCCCTGCTCGTTCAAGAACTTTTTCAGGAACTCGGGATCCTTATAATCTATATACTTGATGCCACTCTTCTTGAAACGGCAATACTTCTTCTTCTTGGTGTCGATAGAAGGAGCGTTGAGATAACGAATTTCAGATTTCTGCTCTGCCATGATTAAGCCTCCTCTTTTTTAGCGTACTTGCTGCGACGCTTCTCAGCATACTGAGCCGCGTACTTGTCCAGCTTGACAGTCATGTAACGAATCACTTTCTCGTCACGGCGAAAACCAGTCTCGAGAGTCTTTACAATCGTAGGCTCACCCTTGAACTCTACCAGGCAATAGAAGCCCGTGGACTTCTTCTGGATAGGATAAGCCATCTTCTTCAAACCCCAGATCTCCTCGTTCAGAATCTCCGCACCATTATCGGTGAGCAGCTTGGTGAACTTAGCGACCGTTTCCTTCATCTGTTCATCAGACAAAACGGGAGTCAAAATGAAAACGGTTTCGTATTGGTTCATACTACTAATTAAATAAATAATGTGTTGAAATTAAGTTTTTCGCCCCGCAACACAGGCCTTGAGGGCCTCTTTCACGAAAGGCGGTGCAAAATTACCGTTTTTTTTTGAATTGACCAAATATTTTTTATACTTTTGCCAGGCAACATTGGTTTTCCTTTATGAAGAAACGTATTCTCACTTTCCTAAGTTGGCTGTTCGGCATCCCCATGGTGGTACTGGGCGTACTTACGTTCTTAGCCGACCATTTACTGTCTCCACAAACAAATATCCTGCTATTCGCCGGATTGTTGTTGGTAATGGCGGGAATAGCAGGATACGCTTGGCACATAAGGAGTGCCAGCAAATATTAATCCTCGCTGGGGGCTATCAGCTTATAGCCCTTGCCGTGAATGTTGATAATCTCTATCTGGTCATCGTCACGCAAATGCTTGCGCAACTTGGTGATGTACACGTCCATGCTGCGGGCGTTGAAATAATTGTCGTCTATCCAAATGGTTTTCAGGGCATAGTCACGCTGAAGTATCTCGTTGGCATGGGCGCATAACAACGCCAGCAACTCATTCTCTTTGGTGGTGAGCTTGGTCTGCTTGTCGCCAATGGTCAACAATTGCTTCTGGGTGTCAAAGGTGAACTTGCCGATGCGATACATGGTTGACTCCTTGTTTTTCTTGCCACGAACGCGACGCAAGATAGCCTCTATACGGAATACCAGTTCCTCCATGGAGAAAGGTTTGGTGAGGTAGTCATCCGCCCCTATCTTGAATCCCTCCAAGATATCCTCTTTCAAGGTCTTTGCCGTCAAGAATACGATAGGCACCTCGCTATTGGCCTGCCTTATCTCCTTGGCCAGCGTGAAACCATCTTTCTTGGGCATCATCACGTCAAGCACGCAAATGTCATACTTTTCTTTCATGAACTCCTTGTATCCCACCTCTCCATCAGGGCAGAGGGTAGCCTTATATCCCTTGGCTTGGAGATACTCGCGAAGCAACATACCCAGGTTCTCGTCGTCCTCGCACAATAAAATCTTCAAATCTTCATCCATATTCTTCTCTCTTTAAATGATTAATACTTTATTTCACTTATACCTCTATCGCTAACCATAGGGGCATTACCCCTTAATGATGGGAAGACGAATGGTGAAAGTGGTGCCTTTCCCATATTCACTGTCCACACGGATGTCTCCCCCATGCAAATTAACTATTTTCTTCACATAAGCCAGGCCGAGCCCAAATCCCTTCACGTCGTGCACATTGCCAGTGTGCACCCGGTAAAACTTCTCGAACACCTTCTTGATATTCTCTTTCTTTATACCTATTCCAGTGTCGGTAATCGAAAGATAGAGATGGTTATCGTCGTTCCAAGTCTTCATTGTCACGTCAAGCGGTTGATCAGGCTTACGATACTTCACGGCATTATCCATCAAGTTGAATATCACGTTCTGAAAGTGAACCTCATCCACGTAGATGGCAGAATCCACGGCTTCAATGTCTGTATACACCTTGCCGCCCGTGTGTTCCACACGCAAGGTAAAGGAATGGGCGATGTTCTCCACCATCTCGTTGAGGTCAAGCTCCTTTTTCTTGAATACGGCCTTTTTCCTGTCAAACATGCTCATCTGCAATACCTTTTCCACGAGGAAACGCAAACGTTTAGACTCATCGTTGATAACCCCGCCCAGGTGTGCCATCATGGTCTCACTCTTAGTTACGCTCGTGTCATTGAGCATTTGCGCGGCCAAGGAGATACTGGCAATGGGAGTCTTCAACTCGTGGGTCATGTTGTTGATGAAGTCGTTCTTGATTTCCGTATACCGTTTCTGCCAGAATATCACCACGATGGTAAAAATAAAAGTGATTAGCAGCACAATGGTAAAAATAATGCTGGGTATCATAAAACGCACCGAGGAGAAGATATAACTGTCCATGTCTGGGAAGTGTATCTTCACCACGCCCGACTTCGATTGCGGGTCGTTACGGAAAAGCATCTGTGTGTAAGTGTATTCCTCCCCTTCCTCTGTATAGTCCGGACAACGGTACACTTCTCTGCCATCCTGTGTGGTGACCGTGAAATGATAAGGTATCTTGATGCCATTATTCATCAGTTCCGCCTTGAGGTCCTGGTCCATCAACTTGAAATTGATGCGTTCCCTAAGCGGTTTCTCACTAGCGGAATAGAGAATGGAATAAACTACCTCATCCAGCAAGGCCTTCTGGTAGACATACCTATTGCGCACGATTTCCTGCAATGACTTTTGAGTCTCGTTAATGGAATTCTGGTCTGACCGCAATATCATGGCCTTGGGCATGGTGGACGGCCTGGTGGTGATGGTCTTCATTTCAAAAGAGGAATAGGCGTTGCCATCTTCGCCTATAACAGAGTATTGGTGGCTTTGCTGCAACGCTCCCCCTTGCTGGACATTGGCCATGGCTGTGGAGTCCGCGCGATACGTTCTCCGCTCTGTCTCGTTAACATCTTTCTCCAGATAGCGCAACGTCTCGTTCAGTTCCAAGTTACGTGAAGCTTGGTATAGTGCCCTATTGACGGACTCATCAAACTGTTCTTTCTTCATGTCTATCATCTCTTGGATGTACCTCAGCTGCAAATAGAGCAAGGCTGCGAAAGAGAAGCCCATGATGACAGCAATCGTCCAAATAGTAGTTTTCTTCATGCCGACAAAGATATATATTTTCTTAATAGGTTAACACGTTATAGTTAATTATTTGCGCATATTTGAAAGAATTTAACTAAACGTCCAGTTTTAGCAACCAACAAAGCTTCTACTTAACTTAACGTAAGTTCGACAAATCTCAGCTTACTGGCAAAGGCCGAGATAACAGGAACAAAACCAAAAGAATATAGTATACTTTTGCATTCCACGACGTGAAATAGCTATTCCACGTCGAGAAACAGCCATTCCACGTCGTGGAATAGCTATTTCACGTCGTGGAACAGACTTTTCTTCTACCTTCTTGGAGTTTATGTACTATATGAAAAGGATTTGTAGTAAGTGCTCCAGGGTTTGTTTCCCCGCCAGGTTGCCGTTTCGCACATCTCATCAAGTGGATATGGTAATTCAATGAATTCCCGCCAGGGGAGACGCGGCACGCCACGTCTCTACATTTTAGATATGCGCAAAACACAATTCGTCGAACCCACGAACTTATATCAGCGATAAGAAAAATGGAAGACTATCACAAAAAACATAAAAAGAAATGGACAGAGAAAATAGTTGAAACGCCCCCCTCTTCTCAAAGGGAGGCGTTCACATCTCAATAGGTATTAGCTTTTAAGGTAAAAAGATTGTATTCAGGATAACGTTGCAAAGATAATGCGATGCTTTCAAACAAACAAATTATTTTTTATGTTTAAAAACACATTTTTGGCAATTTCTCCGAAAAAATACTCCTATTTTCCTTAAATCGCCTTTTGAAATACATGTTTCTGCCCCATGCAAGCGACATTTACTAAAAAACGCGGCTAGTTGCAAGAGCTTCGCAACTAGCCGCAATGGTCATGATCGTCATTTCCCCACCATCTTTCTTGAAGAGCTACACGTTATATATAATAAACGCGCGCAAGGAGGAAAAGAAAGCGTTAGAGTTTCACTTTCTTCTTCACGCCCTTACTTTCATTGCCCACACGATCCAACGACGTGAGCACATAAGTGTATTTGGTCTCACCGCCTTGATAAGGTAACCTGTAATAAGTGTCGGGAGTAATCGTAAGGATATGGGAGGCGTCATCCAAATCCACCTTCTCGCCCTTAGCAAAACGATAGACCACATACCTGTTTACGTCGTCACCCCACTTCTTGGCTTTTGGTTTGCTCCAGAAGAGTACGGGACCATCGCTTGTCCATACCACTTTCACTTTCTTGGGCTTCTTAGGGTTGTCATCGTCCAGGAAAGGCATGGCAGGCGGCAACGCAGGGTAACGCCAATAACGTGTCCGCAACATCTGGCCGTAATTACCCACGTTATCCACAGCGGCCTTGGCATACCATAAGACCGCGCCTTTTACGTTGGGCATCTGCTGGCGTAATCGGTATTTGGCTTCCATCTGGTTGCTGGAAGGCCTATCAAGGTCGGCATATTTCACCGTGCGCTCCACGTCTTCTCCTATGTAGAGCGGGCGGGCGCCTGCATGTTTGTTCCACCAAGTGATGAGCGTTTTATAGTCTGCCGCAGAATGGCCTATTTGCCAATAAAGCTGTGGCACGCAATAGTCTATCCAGCCATTGTTGACCCACATCAACACGTCCGCATATAGATCATCATAGTTCTGCAGTCCATTGGTATTTGAGCCATTGGGGTCATTCTTTCGGTTGCGATAGATGCCAAAAGGAGAAACGCCGAACTTCACCCAGGGTTTCACCCTGTGTATGGTTTCTCCCAATTCCTTGATAAAAATGTTCACGTTGTCCCTTCTCCAGTCTCCTATATTACGGAAACCCTTGGGGTTAGCGCGGAATAGAGCCGCATCGGGAATTACTTGGCCTGCGGCGGGATATGGATAAAAGTAGTCATCGATATGCAATCCATCCACGTCATATCTCGACACAATATCTTCCACCACTGCGCAAATATATTCCCGGTTCTCGTCTCTTCCTGGATCGAGTATAATTTGCCCATCATACTGGAAAGTGAGATCAGGCCTGCGTATGGCGACGTGGTTGGTGGCCAGAGCCATAGTGGTCTTGGTCTTGGCCCTATAGGGATTAATCCACGCGTGCAATTCCATGCCTCTTTTGTGACATTCTTCTATCATCCATTGCAGTGGATCCCAATAAGGAGACGGAGCTTTCCCTTGCTGACCTGTAAGGAAGCGACTCCATGGCTCCAATTTACTGGCATAAAGGGCATCACACTCTGGCCGCACTTGGAATATGATGGCATTGACCCCATCTTTTCGCAACTCGTCAAGCTGGTATGCCAGTGTCTGCTGCATGCGTTGGGTTCCCATTCCCAAGAATTGTCCATTGACGCATTGTATCCATGCGCCTCGGAACTCACGCTTCAATTGGGCGCTAACAGCGCATACGGTCATCAGAAAGAGGGCTAAAGCCCAGATTCGTTTTTTCATAAGATGTATATATTCCTGTTTAAAATGATTACTCAATCCTCATCATGTAATTTGGGTAAGGAAATATGGTAACGAACCGCCAAAAATCTCACCACGCAAACCATCACGAAAGCCGCCACCACACAAATGACACTGTTCACGTGTAAAGCCCATAAAGCCCAATACACCAAACCGCCCAGCACGCTGGCCATAGCGTAAATCTCCTTGCGGAAAATGACTGGCTCTACATTGAGCAACACGTCACGGATGACGCCGCCAGCCGAACCTGTTATAACCCCCATGGCGATAGCCACCCAAAAAGGATGACCAAAGGCCAAAGTCTTTTGCAGTCCAGCTATGGTAAAAAGCGCCAAGCCCAAGGTATCGAAAAGGAACCAGGCGTTGTCGAGCCGCTTCATGGAATGATGGAAAAGGATAACCACCGCCTGCGCCACCAGCGTGCAAAGCAGATAGAAAGCACTCTCCATCCAGAAAGGTGTAGTGCCAAGCATCACATCGCGGATAGTACCGCCACCGATGGCAACAGCAATGCCACAAACAAAACCGCCAAACCAATCGTAATGCTTGGAGGCCGCCAGGCGAATACCCGATATGGCGAACGCGAATGTTCCAACAAACTCAAGGCACATCTGCAACGTGCCTACTAACTCAGGATTGTCGTATATCATGATATGGTTAGCTCACTACATTAATGGGGTTACCTGCTATAAACGCCTTGAGATTGTCCACAGCCACATTCATCAGTCTTTGCCGAGCCTCTAGGGTCGCCCAGGCAATATGGGGAGTAATGTAGGCGTTAGGACGCTGAAACAAAGGATTGTCCATCAAAGGTGGCTCTTGGCAGAGCACGTCAGCGCAGAAGGCTCTCAGCCTCCCACTATCCAAGGCATCCGCCACGTCGGCTTCGTTAACCAGCTGTCCCCTTCCCGTATTGATAAGTATCGCCCCAGGCCTCATCAGTTTAAGGGTATTGGCGTTGATCATCTCCTTAGTCTCAGCCGTGAGCGGGCAATGCAAGGTAAGCACATCACTTACACCAAGCAGTCCCTTTAGCGTTGTTTTCTGGATGCCCGGCGGCAACTTGGCGGCAGGCTTGCTAGTATAGGCGAACACGTCCATGCCAAAAGCCTTAGCAACAGTCGCCACTCTCAGGCCGATGTTTCCCAATCCCACAATACCCATGGTTTTCCCCGCCAGCTCCATCAACGGAGTGTCCCAATAGCAGAAGTCGGGATTACGGCTCCATCTACCTTCACGGGCTTGGCGGGTATAGTGCCCTATTCTATTGCTGACGTTCAAAAGGTGGGCGAAGACCATTTGCGTCACGCTCTCGGTACTATAAGCAGGCACGTTGGTCACCACGATGCCCCTGCGCCTGGCTGCCGCCACATCCACCAAGTTATAGCCCGTGGCCAGTATGCCAATATAGCGCAGCTGGGGCAACCGCTCCAGCACCTTGTCCGTGACTTCTATCTTATTAATAAGTATAGCTTCCGCGTCCTTGGCTCTTTCCACCACTTGCGCTGGGGTGGAACGCTCGTAAACCACTAACTCGCCCAGTTGGCAAAATGGTTCCCAAGACAAGTCACCAGGATTGGCGGCATAGCCATCTAGTTCTACTATCTTCATGCTCAGTTGTCGTATTTAGTCGTCAAACCGCTCACCCCAACAACGTTTCATCCACTGGTGGAGCTTTTCCTCTGAAGCGGCATGTTGCGGATGCCATATGCGCCTGTCGGTTATGCCTTCGGGTAAATATTGCTGCGGGGTAAAATGATCGGGATAATCGTGTGGATACTTATAACCATCGTGATAGCCCAGTTGCGCCATCAATTTGGTGGGAGCGTTGCGCAAGGGCAATGGCACTGGCAAGTTGCCCGTCTCCCTTACCAGTCGCAACGCTTCGTCTACACCTAAGTAGGCGGAATTGCTCTTGGGGCTGGCCGCCAAATAAACCGTGGCCTCGGCCAAGGGGATTCGCCCTTCCGGCCAACCAATCTTCATCACCGCGTCAAAAGCGGCATTAGCCATAAGCAAGGCGTTGGGGTTGGCCAGCCCTATGTCTTCGCTAGCGCTAATCACCAACCTACGGGCAATGAACTGCGGGTCTTCCCCACCCTCTATCATGCGAGCCAGCCAATAAAGAGCCGCATCGGGATCACTGCCCCTGATGCTTTTGATGAAGGCAGAAATGATATCATAATGCATCTCCCCGTCTTTGTCATACGCCAAGGGGTTGCGCTGCAACTGGCTTTCCACCAATTTGTCCGTAATGACTACCTGTTCGCCTTCAGCCGCACTCACCACTAATTCCAAGATATTAAGCAACTTGCGGGCATCTCCCCCACTATAGCGCAAGATGGCCCCCGTCTCCCTCAATTCTATGTCTCGCTTGCTCAGCTCGGAGTCTTCAGTGATAGCTCGGCGGAGCAATTCCAGCAAGTCCTCCTTATCCAATGGCTGCAACACGTATACCTGGCACCTGGAAAGCAAGGGTCTGATTACCTCAAAGGAGGGATTCTCTGTCGTGGCGCCTATCAGCGTGACCTGCCCTTTCTCCACTGCTCCAAGTAACGAGTCTTGCTGGCTCTTGGAAAAGCGGTGTATCTCGTCGATAAACAAAATCGGAGAGGGAGAGTCAAAAAAACGAGTAGACTGGGCTTTCTGTATTACGTCTCTCACGTCTTTCACGCCACTGGTCACGGCACTCAACGTATAGAAAGGCACCTTTAACGTAGTGGAAATGACATGGGCCAAAGTGGTCTTGCCCACTCCTGGAGGCCCCCAAAGGATAAACGAGGACACCCGCCCCGCGTCTATCATCTTGCGAAGCACGGCACCCTCACCCACCAAGTGCTTTTGCCCGACATATTCGGCAAGTGAACGGGGTCTCATCCTCTCGGCTAAAGGCTCACTCATAAGTCATGGGCAAAGTTACTAAAAAGTGACGGCATACAAACCGAAAACAGGAAAAAAGACGGGAAAAATTTGGAATTTAACAATATAGTCCTTATTTTTGCAAACAAATCAAGCTAGCACAATGAAAAAAGAAAAAGCGTTAACCCTGAAAACATTGAACAAGAGCAATGTATGGGACATACAGGAAAATGATGTCTTCCGCCTTTGGGAGATGGCCGAAAGAGATTCCGACCTCAAGGATAACCAGCGCTACTACCTGCAAGTGGTGAAAAGTGCCTTCGACATTGAGGAAGTGAAGGTGGATCGCCCCGAGGTCATCAAGAAACTGGAGGAGCGGGGATACAAAATCGGCACCATGCGCATGGACGAGGAGAAGAAGAAATGGGCTGTCAAGAAACGTCCCATCATGCGCCTTAACGACCTTACCTACGAAAACATACACCACATAAGCGCCGCCAAACTCATAGAAGTGCTAGACCGTAACTTCGGAGGTGGCTGGGAATCTATCTCACAAAGCATACAAGACATCATAACCTCTGGCTTTGACATTTCCACCACTACCCTGCCCGCCGACAGGCTTCACAAGAAAGGCGGTATGTATGAGAAGATGCTCAAGGAAGGATACAGCGTACTCGAGGTACCCAAAGGCACATGGACAGAGGCCATATTCGCCAAAGAGAAACCAAAAGTAGAGAAATTCCGTAGCGTCCATGATGACGAAGAGGATCTGGACAAGCGCAACGGGATGGACAGCTATGACGACGGCATGGACGATGACGATGACGCTCCCGAGATAGAAGACCGCTATAACGAGCTGGATGATGATGACGACACATTCGATGACGACAAGCTCACCGAGGAAAGCTATCATACCACCTTTGAAGAGCCGGAAGACTTGGGGCTGGAAGATGTCACCGACGATGACGATTACTAATCACAACCATAATACACACATTATACAATCACAATATTATGAACGCATTGATAGGACTGATAGGGCTAGCGGTCATCGCATTGCTGGGATGGGCCGTAGCGGAACTGAAGTACAAAACAATCATCTTCACGCATTCCGAGGAGGAAGCGGAAGAAGCTGAGTTGCTGGAGAACGAGCGCAGGGAGCACGGCTTCCGCGAGATGAACATCAAGGACATAATCCGCACCAACAGCACCAAGGGCTTCGACGCCGTCTGACACGACGTGATCGCGCAATACATCATAGTGGGGCTTATAGTGGCAGGTTGCGTCACCTATGCGCTAGTGCGCCTACATCGTTCCGTAAGGCGAGCCCGCAAGTGCCGAGACTACCGCTGCGCTGGTTGCCCCCTATGGGTGAATTGCGAGAAAAAGAAGAAAAAGTAAGGCGAAAATTTGGTCGTTCCATTTTTTATGGCTACCTTTGCATCCGCAAAAACAATGGTGCCTTAACCGAGCGGTTAGGTAACGGTCTGCAAAACCGTGTAGAGCGGTTCGACTCCGCTAGGCACCTCTCATCATTGGCACGGACCTTACTCCTGTAGGTCGGTGCCTTTTTTCTTTTCCAGCGCAAGTCCGCGTGAGACAACAGAAGCGACGCGATTCACAAGAGAAATAATTTAACCTAACCATAAAACCTTAAAAGGCATGAAAAGACTAAGTATCTCATTCCTGTTTCTGTTTGGCATGCTCTGCACGTATGCGGCTGAACCATTTATCGTGTTCACCAAAACAGAGGCGGCATTCCCCGTGGTGAGCGGCGGAAAGCCTTGTCCCATCCTGGTGGACGGCAATGAAGACAAAGCCATCCTTATCGCTGTGCAAAACCTGCAAGAAGACCTTCTTCGCGTGTCGGGCACAAAAGCCGAAACGGCAAGCACGCCTACCGCCAGCCAGTGCATCCTGGTAGGCAGCGTAGAATCTCCTTACATCAAACAACTATTTAAAGACGGCAAGCTGAACAAGAAAGAATTGCAAGGCAAAAACGAGAAATACGTCATCCAGACCATAGACCAACCTATGAAAGGGGTTGACCGCACCTTGGTCATAGCTGGCAGTGACCGCCGAGGAACCGTGTACGGCATCTATGAGCTGTCTAAGCAAATGGGTGTCTCTCCCTGGTATTGGTGGATGGACGTACCTGTTGTCAAACGAACTGACGTATACGCCAAGCAAGGCAGCTATACCGACGGCGAGCCAGCCGTAAAATACCGTGGCATCTTCCTCAACGATGAAGCACCCTGCCTTACCTCTTGGGTGAAGAACACTTACGGCACAAACTACGGTGACCACAATTTCTACGCCCGGGTGTTTGAGTTGATTCTCAGGTTGAAAGGTAATTACTTGTGGCCTGCCATGTGGGGATGGGCATTCTACGCAGATGACCCCGAGAACGGAAAGACCGCTGACGAGATGGGCGTATGCATAGGCACCTCCCACCATGAGCCCATGGCTCGCAACCACCAGGAATACGCCCGCAACCGCAAAGCGTATGGCGAGTGGAACTACGCCACCAACCCCGAAGGGCTCAACAGATTCTTCCGCGAGGGCATCGAGCGCATGAAAGGCACCGAAGACGTGGTGACCATCGGCATGCGTGGCGATGGCGACGCGGCCATGGGCGGCGAGGAAGGCAAGGATCACGAGTACACGCCGCAGTTCGAGAAGAACATGAAGCTGATGGAAGGCATATTCCAAAACCAACGCCGCATCATCAAGGAAGTGACTGGACGCCCCGCCAAGGAAACGCCACAAATGTGGGCGCTCTATAAAGAGGTATTGGAATACTACGAGCGCGGTCTCCGTGTACCCGATGATGTCATCCTGTTGCTGTGCGACGACAACTGGGGCAACGTGCGGCGCCTGCCCAACGCCAAGGAACGGAAGCATCCCGGCGGCTGGGGCATGTATTACCACGTGGACTACGTGGGCGCGCCGCGCAACTCCAAGTGGCTCAACGTCACCCCGATACAAAACATGTGGGAACAGTTGCAACTCACCTACGACTATGGCGTAGACAAGCTTTGGATACTCAACGTGGGTGACCTCAAGCCCATGGAATACCCCATTACCCTCTTTATGGACATGGCCTGGAATCCCAAGAAGTACCAAGCCGGCAATTTGCTGTCTCATACCCGCAACTTCTGCGCCGCGGCGCTCGGCGAAGAGCAGGCAGACGAGGCCACACGCATCCTGAACCTTTGCTGCAAATACAACGGGCGAAGCACCGCCGAGATGCTGGATCACACGGTATACAACCTGGAGACTGGCGAGTGGAGGCAGGTAGTGGGCGACTACGCCCAACTGGAGGCTGAGGCTCTGCGCCAATACATCAGCCTGAAGCCTGAGTACCGAGACGCCTACAAGCAGCTCATCCTATTCCCCGTGCAGGCCATGGCCAACCTCCACGAGATGTATTACGCCCAAGCCATGAACCTGAAGCTCTACGCCGAGGGCAATCCCGCCGCCAACGAGTGGGCAGACAAGGTGGAAAAAGCCTTCGCCCGCGACAAGCAGCTCTGCGACGACTACAACCACACCATGGCCAACGGCAAGTGGAACGGCATGATGACGCAGAAGCACATAGGCTACACCCAGTGGAACGACAACTTCCCCGCCGACAAGCTACCCGAAATCCACCGCGTCGAAAGTCCCGAGACAGCGGTGGGAGGCTATGTCTTCACTGGGAAAGACGGTTACGTGGCCATGGAGGCAGAGCACTATTTCAGCAGCGTCAACGCCCCCGAGGCCCAATGGACAGTGCTTCCCTACATGGGACGCACACTGAGCGGCATGGCGCTGATGCCTTACACGGTTCAGACAGACGGCGCATCGCTGTCATACAAACTGACCATACCCGAGAAAGCGGACTCCGTGACAATACACGTCATCGTGAAATCTACCCTGGCCTTCCATAACCAGGAGGGACACAAGTACACCGTCGGCTTCGAGGGCGGGCAGGAAGAGACCATCAACTTCAACGGCAACCTGAACGAAGACCCGGAAAACATTTACTCGGTATACTATCCTACGGTGGCCCGCAGAGTGGTGGAAAAGAAAGTGAGCGTGAAACTCCCCGCCTCGGCGGACAACACTTACACCTTGAACTTCCGTCCGCTAGACCCGGGCATCGTCTTGGAGAAAATTGTCGTAAACTATGGCGGCTATCAGCCTTCCTATCTCTTCGGCAACGAGTCGCCCTGCAAGCGGAAGTAACAGACAGGCAGATTATCCGTAGAAATTTACAAGAAAAAAGATAAGGCAGATTAGCACAGGCCGACACCAAGCCTGCGTTAATCTGCTTTTTATTTATAGCATGAGTTCAACGAAAAGCCATAGAGATGCCGTGACATATATAGCTCCATGTTGCCAGAAGTACAGTATCCTTTCCAGTATCAGCTTACTGGTACTGGAGTTTCAGTAGGCTGGTACTGGGAGAGCAGTACTACTGACTTTCAAAAGGAGTAGTATTGGATGCCGCCAGAAATATTGCCGTGAGGCGGCGACAACCTGCGTTCCCAGTCATAGAGGCGTGGCGTGCCGCGTCTTCTGCCAAGGCGAGGTGGACCATCATATAAGATGATGACCACCATCATATAAGACGATGCCTATCATCATATAAGATGATGCCACGCCTCAGTGTAGAGCAAAGAAGCGAGATGTCGCAAGAAAACGCCGCTGACGCTTGGCCTCACGATTCGCTAAGATATAAGAACGCTTTTACAACTTTTCGCCGAACTCACGTCAAACACGCCGTGAGCGACACGATATCGGGTATAGTGAGGAAGCGGCTTATCTCCATCAACAAAACAACTTGTTTTCATCAACAAAACAACTTATTTTCATTAGCAAAACAAGTTATTTTCCTCAGCTAGCCAAGTTGTTTTGAAATGGGAAACAACTTGGCTAGCAAGAAAAACCCCGCCACGGACTTCGCTCCGTGGCGGGGGAATTATGGGATAATAACTATAAGCTCAGATTACCCGAAGTTATCAAACATGATGGACTCTGGGTCTACGCCCAGCGAGTCAAGCATGCCTTGCACGGCCTTAGACATGGGGCCGGGACCACACATGTAATACTCGATGTCCTCGGGAGCTTCATGATTCTTGAGATACGTGTCATACATCACCTGATGCACGAAGCCCGCTGTGTAAGGAACGCCAGCCTCGTCGGCCTTGGGATCGGGACGGTCCAACGCCAAGTGGAAGTGGAAGTTGGGATATTCCTTCTCCAGCTCGTGGAAATCTTCCAGGAAGAAGGCCTCGCTCAAGCTGCGCGCTCCATAGAAGAAATGCATTTCACGGTCACGTGTGTGCAAAGTCTTCGTCATGTGCATAATCTGCGCTCTCAGGGGAGCCATGCCGGCACCACCGCCCACCCATATCATCTCCTTCTTGGAGTCGAAGATAGGATGGAAGTCACCATAAGGACCGCTCATGATTACCTTGTCGCCTGGCTTGCGAGAGAATATGTAGGAAGAAGCGATGCCCGTAGGCACGTCTTGGAAGCCCACTTGTGGACGGGGCTTGAAGGGAGTGGTGGCGATACGCACGGTCAAGGTGATGCGATCGCCCTCGGCGGGATAATTCGCCATGGAGTATGCCCTCACGGTATCCTCTGGGTTATGCGCCTTGAGCGAGAAGATATTGAACTTCTCCCAAGCGGGCAAGTATTCCTCCCCAATGTCCGCCTTGTCGAAATCCTTGTCATAGTCTATGCAGTCGTAAGCGGGAATCTTGATCTGAGCGTAGGAACCAGGAATGAAGTCCATATGCTCACCAGGAGGAAGCGCCACGATAAATTCCTTGATGAAGGAGGACACGTTCTTGTTGGAAATGACCGTACACTCCCACTCCTTCACGCCGAGGATGCTCTCGTCCACGTGTATTTTCATGTCACCCTTCACCTTGCATTGGCATCCCAGACGCCAGTGGTCCTTGATTTGCTTGCGAGTGAAATGGGGACGTTCCGAGTCGAGTATCTCGCCGCCGCCCTCCAGCACCTGCACTTTGCACTGTCCACAGCTGGCCTTTCCGCCGCAGGCTGAGGAAAGGTAGATGCCATTCTCGTTGAGCGTGGCCATAAGCGAAGAGCCTTGGGCTACGCTGAGAGTCTTGTCGCCATTGACGACTATGTTCACGTTGCCGCTGGGGCTGAGATATTTCTTGGCCACCAGCAATACGACGACCAGCAAGAGGATGACCACCAAGAACACCCCGATGCTAGCTATGATAAATGAACTGTTCATGATAACTTTCCTCCGTGTTTATAGTTTGATGCCCGAGAAGCAGAGCATGGCCATAGCCATAAGCCCCACCGTAATGAAGGTGATGCCAAGACCCTGCAAAGGCTTGGGCACTTGGCAGTAAGCCATCTTCTCCCTGATAGCGCCCATGAGCACGATGGCAAGCGTCCATCCGAGTCCAGAGCCTATGGCGTAGGCGATGGAATCCCACACGTTGGTGATGGCTTGGGTGTTGGAAGGGTCAAGCAATATGCGCTGTTGCATGAAGAGCGAGGCTCCCATGATGGCGCAGTTGACGGCAATCAGCGGCAAGAAGATGCCCAACGCGGAATAAAGCGAGGGACTGTATTTCTCCACGGCCATCTCCACCAGCTGCGTAATGCCGGCGATGACGGCGATAAAGAGGATGAAGCTGAGGTAACTCAAGTCCACACCCTCCACCAAGCAGTCGGGACCCAATACCTTGGTCTGCAACAAGTAGTCTACAGGCACGGTGACCAAGAGCACGAAAGTAACAGCCAAGCCCAGTCCCAATGAAGTCTTCACGTTCTTGGAAACGGCCAGGAAAGAGCACATACCCAAGAAGAAGGCAAATATCATGTTGTCGATGAATATCGACCTGAAAAACAGTGATAACAGATGTTCCATGGTTACTTATCCTCCTCTTTATAAAAATAAGCCCTATGTATCCAGATAACGCAGCCCAACAGTATGAGCGCCATGGCGGGCATGGTCATCATGCCGTTGTTCATGTAGCCCGCGTCATAAACGCTTTGCGGTATCAGCTGGAAGCCCAGCAAGCTACCACGGCCCAATAACTCCCTGACAGCTCCCACGATGACGAGTATCATGGCGTAGCCTAGTCCGTTGCCCAGTCCGTCAAGGAAACTGGGCCAAGGCTTGTTCATCATGGCGAAAGCCTCAAGCCTGCCCATCAAGATGCAGTTGGTGATAATCAGTCCCACATATACAGAAAGCTGCACACTCACGTCGTAGGCAAAAGCTTTCAATACCTGGCTCACGATGGTTACCAAGGCCGCCACCACCACCAATTGCACAATAATGCGTATGCGATTGGGGATAGTGACGCGAATCAACGAGATAATCAAATTAGAGAATGCCGTGATGATGGTAACGGCAAGTCCCATTACGATAGCCGGCTTCAACTGCGAGGTCACGGCCAAGGCACTACAGATGCCCAGCACCTGGACCATGATGGGGTTGTCCAGGTTGAGGGGCTTGGTGAATGCCTCCTTATTTTGTTTGCTGAATAATGACATAATCGTATTATTGCTTAAGAGTTACTTTTGCTTGAGGAATTCAATGTAATTGCCGAGGTTATTCTTCAACATGTCCCTCACGCCGTTGGAAGTAAGCGTGGAGCCCGTCACGGCATCTACTTGCGTAGCGGGGTCGGTCACTTTCTTCTCCACGGAAAGGGCTATGCCGTCCACTCCCTCCTGGAAGAGTTTCTTGCCCTGGAACTTCTCTTGCCAAGCCCGGCTATCCTTGATTTCAGCCCCAAGTCCCGCGGTCTCGCTCTCATGATTGAAATAAGCGCCGTAAACCGTTTCCTTATCATCGTTGATGGAGACAAAACCACTGATGCCTCCCCAAAGACCCATGCCCTTCATGGCAATCACGTACTTGCGCTGGCCGTCAATATCGCAGACATAAATGGGCAATCCGTTGACGACGCTGTCCCTTACCACCTTATTATAAGTCTCTTCCGCCATCTGGTCATTCAAGTCACGGATATTGAGCGAGTAAAGTATCTGCTTCTTCACGTCGAGCGCCACGTTAGCGTCTTGCTTCGGCTTCAGCGACATGCTGACAAAAGCCAGCAGGAAAGCCACAATGATCACGAGGATCGCAGAGTAGATAATAGTATATGAATCGCTATTGGTTTTCATCTTTCATTTCCTCCTCGATTATTTGGTTAGTCGTTTAGCGCGCTTGGAGATATTGGCGTTAACCACGCAGTAATCAATCAATGGCGCAACCATATTGCCGAAGAAAATGGCCAGCATCATTCCCTCAGGATAACCTGCGTTGAGTGCACGCACGACAATGGCCATCATGCCTATCAAAAAACCATAAATATACTTGCCTGTCTCCGTGCGAGCTGAGGTCACGGGGTCTGTGGCCATAAACACGGCACCGAAACAGAAGCCGCCCATTACCAGATGCTCCCACCAGTCAATGGGTGTAGAGCCAGCGGCCTTGCACAAAATGGCAGTGAGCGTACCGCCCACAAACACGCCCAGCATGGTCTTCCAACTGGCTATGCCCGTCCATAAAAGAATGACAGCTCCTATAGCGATGGCTATCACGCTGGTCTCACCAATACATCCTGGCATCAGGCCCGTTACCATGTCCCAAGAGAAAGCGGGCGTGACACCTTGGCTAATCTCGCCCAGGGGCGTTGCAGCGGTAAAGCCATCGGGCAATGCGTTGCCCAGTCCCAGGATGGTGTCTTGGGCCACCCAAATCGTATCGCCCGTCATCATGGTGGGATAAGAGAAGAATAGGAACATGCGCGCGGCGACCGCCACGTTAAACACGTTCATGCCCGTGCCGCCAAATATCTCTTTCACGAATATTACGGCAAAAGCAACTGCCAAGGCCAAGGCCCACAGAGGCGTGGTGACAGGGATTATCAAGGGAATGATGATACCAGAAACGAGGTATCCCTCTTGTATCTCCTCATGCTTCCACTGCGCCCACGCAAACTCAATGCCTAGTCCGACAATGTAACTTACCAGCAACTTGGGCAGCACGGCCAAAAAGCCATAGCCAAACACTTCGAGGAAAGAAGCGGAGGCCAGTGTTCCCGCAGCCAGGTAATTCTGGTATCCCACGTTATACATGCCAAAGAGCAGCGCAGGCAGCAGGGCTATCACCACTATGCTCATGATGCGCTTGGAATCTATGGCGTCATGGATATGGGTTCCGCTCTGCGACGTGTGGTTAGACACGAAGAGAAAGCTCTCGAACCCATCATACACGCTTTGGAAAGCGTGCAGCTTGCCTCCCTCTTGGAAGGAGGGCTTTATCTTGTCCAGATAGTTTCTTAATGCTCTCATCACTATAATATAATATTGTATATGGATGTCCTGAGGCTAAGCTTCAAGCGTTCTCCTTGCGCAGGATGTCCAGTCCTTCGCGCACCAGTTTCTGCAGCTCCAGCTTCGAAGAGTCGACAAACTCCGCCAGGGCGAAATCCTCGGGACTTACCTCGTAGATACCCAAAGCCTCCTGCTTGTCTATGTCACCTGTTATGATGGCCTTTATCAAATACTCGCCATATATGTCCATGGGCAGCACTTTATCGTATTCGCCGCTCATGATCATGTGGCGCTCGCCTCCCTTTACACGGGCATCAAGATCATACTCCTTTTTTCCCATAAGCCAAGAGAAATAGCTACGGGAAGTAGAGAATTGCCGAGTACGGGGCATAATCCAACCCAGCATCTCGTCCACGTCATCGCCTTCTGGGATAGCAGTCAACTCAGAGGTGTGGGCACCCAGGTAATCATCCAAGCTGGACTTGCGCCCAGTCAGGGGATTTCCGTTGATAAGACGAACATGAGGGCGATTATCCAGTTGTCCCCGCAGGATATCCTTCAAGGGAGCGCCGACAATAGTCTCCACGTATGCGGGACTTGCCATCTCGCTGCCAGCTATGGCTATGACCTTACGCAGATCTACCTTGCCTGTGAGGAACAACCGACCGAAGAATATCACAGCAGAAGGATCTACTGTCCAAACAACTTCCCCTTTATTCACTGGGTCAATATGGTTGACTTGCACTCCCACGTTTCCTGCGGGACAAGGCCCATCAAACACATAAATCTCCACGTCCTTGGCTTGGGTAAGAGCTAAGCTGGTTTGCCGTGCGCCTATGCCTAGATAAGTTTTCGCCACCTTGCTCAAAGCGGTAAGACCCGCCTGGAAAGTTTCTTCGTTTCCCAGCAATTCCATCTCAAAGTCAGCCGCTAAAGGCATGTCCCTCAAAGCAGAAACAAAAATTGCCTTGGGCGTAGTGTCGGGGGTTGTGGAAACGGCATAGGGCAACTGGTTGATATACCCAAAAAGTCCCGCTTGCAACAACGAGGCTTTTACTTCCTCTCCCGTCAACTTAGCAGGATCTTTCTGTCCATAGTCGGTGTACAGCGTCTCTTTGTCCGCTTTGACCACAATGCGTAGCACCTTTCTGCGTTCACCTCTCACAATAGCGGCCACCATGCCGCTTACGGGAGAAGAAAAACCCACTTCCTGTGAGGCCTTGTTGACAAACAAAGTATCGCCAGCTTTCACGACATCCCCCTCACGCACAACGGGCTTCGGAGTAACCCCCACGAAATCCTGGGGCATCAACGCCACTTCCTCATAAGCGGGGGGAATCTGCGTTTTCTGCTTAGCCGCGGTACCTTTCAGGCGAATGTCAAGGCCTTTACGTAACTTTACTACTTGTACCATAAGTGAATATGTATAATAACTACTGATTGCTTAAGAATCTATAAAGTCTGCCAAAACGATGCAAATTTACGAAAAAATAGTTGAATGGAAAGAAAAATGAGAGTATAATTTTTATGTATAATGAATTTAATGTAAATTTGCATCAGTTTTCATAAGATTTTAACCTGAAACGCTTAAAAAAAATATTCACGGGAATACTTTGGACACTTGTCACATTGTATTTTTCGCTTGTCATACTGTTGCACCTGCCACCAGTACAGGGCTTCTTGGGGCGCGAAGTATCAAACGCACTCTCCGCTAAATTGGGAACAAAAGTAAGCGTAGGGCGTATAGACTTGGGGTTGCTTAATAGGTTCATCATAGACGACGTAGTAATGCTTGATCAGCGGGGCGATTCCATGCTAAGGGCTTCCCGCATGGCTGCAAAAATAGACTTACTAGCCGCCTCAAAAGGAAAAATCACCATCAGTTCCGCCCAGTTATTTGGCTTGAGAGCCAACCTTTATCGAAAAGACGCTAACACAGCGCCCAACTTCCTGTTCGTTTTGGACAGCCTCGCCTCCAAGGAGCCCTCCAGCCAAAGCAAGCTGGACATGCGCATCAACAGTCTCATCATCCGTAATGGTTCCATCAAGTATGATCAGCAAGACATAGCCAGTCGCCCAGGCGTATTCTCCCCCCAACACATCCACATCAACAAACTTTCTGCCCACATCGTACTCAACCACCTCACCAACGACAGCATCGACCTCTATGTTAAAAAACTTTCCTTGGCCGAAAAGTCGGGCTTGACCATTTCTTCTCTCAGGACACGCCTCATGGCAAACAAGCGGGAAGCGCAGCTCACTGACTTTGAACTGAACATGCCAGGCACCACCTTGACACTGAAAGACGTATGGGCAAGATACCAAATGGGAGAAAAGGGGTTAGACAAGAACAGCCTGAGCTATGGTGCTAGTATTTATCAATCCCGCATAACACTGTCAGACTTCGCAGCGCTTGTGCCAGAGTTCAAACAATCCAGGAACCCCTTCTATTTAGATCTACGTGCCAAAGGGACAGATAAACAGATAGAGATTCCCACGCTAAGGTTAAGGGCAGGCAATGGAAGCCTAAACCTGGATTTGAATGGTTTCATCAAAAAATATGGCACCTCTTACGAGTGGCGCACCAATATAGCGAACCTCAATTTAAGGGCTGATGGAGTGAAGTTTATCGCTGACAACTTCAACAAACGCTTCACTACTCCAAAAGAGCTGATACGCATGGGCAACATCCACTACGAGGGGCAAGCGAGAGGTATTGGAAAAGAAATAACCTCGAAAGGCAACTTGGCTTCATCCGCAGGAAACGCTTATCTAGACCTCTCTTTGAGAGGGAACCACTTGAAGGGTACCATACAAACAGACGGCTTTAAGCTGGGCGACATCCTAGACGAGCCAAAATTGGGCGACATCGCCACACGAATACAAGTGGACGGCACCAAGGATGATGTCCACGCTGAGGGAAAGATCGAGCAGATTACCTTTGACGGGTACACATACAGAGATATCATCATGGACGCAGACTACCTGCGGGGCATTGTGGAAGGAAACCTGAAAATAGACGATCCGCACCTATCCGCGGAACTGGACGGCAGCTACAACACCAAGAGCCACAACTACATGATGAACGCCAACCTAAAATGTATCACGCCCTCTGTCATCCTAAAGATGAAAACAGTGTCCCCCCTGTACCAGCTGACAGACATCAGCGTGCAAGCCAGTAACGAGAAAGAGGATGAGTACCTGATATTGACCAGTCCTTTCGCAGACATATATATCAACGGGAACTACGATTACGCCACTATCGCCCAAAGCGTCACCAACCTTATAGGTAGTAAACTACCCACATTGCCCAACCTGCCCCCTGTCAACCACTCCGCAAACAACAATTTCAGCATCCAGGCCATCATCACTGATACCGAGGCTCTCAACGAACTATTCGGCATCCCCATGACCATTAACATGCCCGTTACCATAGAGGGAATGATAAGGGACAAAGAACACACGGTGGACTTGACATGCTCGTTGCCAAGTTTCATTTACGACGGAAACAAGTACGCCGACGGATATGTCAGGCTAACTACGCCCAATGACACGCTCAAAGCGGATGTCAGTGTAAAGCGCCTGTTCGAGGACGACAGGGGACCATCCATAAAATTGAAAGCCACGGCAGCGGACAACAAGTTGACCACGGAACTAAGCTACCGCAACGATGCCACGAAATTACCTGTGACGGGGCAGTTGAATACCGACTCCTACTTTTACAAGGGCATGGACGGACAAGCCACCGCCCACGTCAACGTGCTTCCCAGCTCCATCTCGCTAGGCGACACGAGATGGGATATACAGCCATCTGATATCATCTACAAGAAAAACCACCTCTCCGTAAACCATTTTGCCATCAGACACGGGGCGCAATACATCACCATCAACGGCACGGGGTCCCTCTCGGATAAGGACTCACTGGAAGTGGACTTACGAGACGTAGATGTAGCATACGTGCTCGACCTGGTGAACTTTCACTCAGTGGACTTCTCGGGCAAAGCCTCGGGCAAAGCCTTCATCTCCGCTTTGTTTGGTACGCCCGACGCCAAGGCTAAATTAAACGTGGAAGACTTCCATTTCGAAGAAGGACGCATGGGCGTCCTGCACGCTAACGTGGGATATGATCCTGGGCAAGGAAAAATAGACATAGAAGCCGTAGCTGACGACGGGCCAGAGCACCAGACCGTGATAGCGGGCAACGTGTCGCCCAAGCACAACACTATCGACCTGGGCATCATCGCCCAAGGCACCAGGCTAGAGTTCCTGCGGAGTTTCTGCAGCTCTTTCCTGGGAGACATTGAGGCATGGGGCAAAGGCAGGGTGAGCCTGATAGGAGAACTGGACAACATCAACCTGGTAGGTGGAATCACTGCGCACGGCAAGGCGAGAGTCACCCCACTGGAGGTAGACTACTCGTTCGACAACCTGCAAGTGAAGGCCATCCCTGACGAGATTATCTTCCTGGATGACTCCATTTTCGACAGAGACCGCCACTACGGCATCCTTTCGGGCAGTATCCATCATAAACATTTGACCAACCTGACCTACGACCTGAGCGTAGAAGCCCACAACCTGCTGAGCTACAACACCCGCGAATTTGGCGACAACACGTTCTACGGAACCGTCTACGCTGACGGACGATGCGGCATACACGGCAAGGCGGGAGAGACCGTTATCGACATTGACGTCACGCCACGCCTAGGCTCGCAAATAGTGTATAACGTGGCAAGCCCAGAATACATGGGGGAAGAAGACTTCATAGAGTGGAACGACATAACGCCCACCGACAGCGCAGCCATAGACACCACGCCACGCAATGGACAGAAAGAACTGGCCGAATTGCCCTCCGACCTATACATCAACTTCACCATCAACGCCACACCCGACCTCACACTACGGCTCATCATGGATCCAGAGACGGGAGACTACATAGCCCTCAACGGCGACGGAGCCATAAGAGCCACGTATTTCGACAAAGGAGGCTTCAGCATGTTTGGCAACTACGTAGTGGATCACGGCGTGTACAAACTCACCATACAGAACATCCTCAAAAAAGACTTTGACTTCCTACCTGGCGGCACCATCAGTTTCGGTGGAGATGCCTACCAAGCCGCTCTCAACCTGCAGGCGCGCCACGTGGTCAACAGCGTGCCGCTCTCCGATCTGAGCATAGGTCGCTCGTTCTCCGGGAACAACGTCCGAGTGGACTGCATCATGGACATCACGGGCACACCAGAGGAGCCCAGGGTGGACTTCAGCCTTGATTTGCCCACCGTGAGCAACGACGTGAAGCAAATGGTATACAGCGTCATCAACGGCCAGGAGGAGATGAACCAGCAAGTGGTCTACCTATTGGGCGTGGGACGGTTCATGGTAGACGAGAACAACAGGCAAAGCTCCTCCAACCAGCAGAGCGAAACATCGCTGGCCATGCAAAGCCTACTGAGCGGCACCATCTCGCAACAAATCAACTCTGTGCTCGGCGGGTTGATAAGCGACAACAACTGGAACCTGGGAGCCAACATCTCTACTGGAGACGAGGGGTTCAACAACGCCGAATACGAAGGCATACTCAGCGGGCGAATGCTCAACAACCGGCTCACCTTCACTGGGCAGTTTGGATACAGGGACAATCCCAATGCCACCACCAGTTTCATCGGTGACTTCGATCTGAGATACAACCTCACACCCAACGGCAACATCGCCGTCAGGGTCTACAACCAAAGCAACGACCGATATTTCACCCGCAACAGCCTCAATACCCAGGGACTGGGCTTCATATTCAAAAAGGACTTCTTCAACCTCAGAGACCTTTTCGGGCTACAGCCCAAGAAGAAAAAGAAGAACGATGAACAGCAGTGACAAACCATGAGACGAACCCTACCCTTCCCCACGGCCGCACTCACCACATTGGCCGCACTCACACTAACGATGGCGACACCCGCCACGGCACAACTGCATGAAATACTCTGCGATCGCATAGCTTCCTTGCAAGTGACGGCGGGCGATGACTGGCTTTCCCTGCCAGTCACAACCTTGCAAGGAGGAGAACCTATCAAGGTGAGTTTCGATGACCTGACCCACGAATACCACAGATACACCTATCGATTGGAACACTGTGACGCCGACTGGGAAGTCTCCAAGGGGCTGTTCGAATCGGACTATATCGAGGGATTCGCTGAAGGACTTACCATAGACGACTGCCAGGAATCCGTCAACACCAACCAACTATACACCCACTACTCATTCGCCATTCCCAACAGCAACTGCAGGCTGAAGATGAGCGGCAATTACCGCCTCACCGTCTACGACGAGACCGAAGGCGACCAGCCCGTGCTCTCCGCCTGCTTCATGGTCTCGGAAGAGAGGATGGATCTTGGCATCTCCGCCACCACCAATACCGACCGGGGCAACAATAACCGATGGCAACAACTCGCGCTGACGCTGAACTACGGCGGACTGAAAGTGACAAACCCCCAAGAGCAGCTCCGCACCGTTGTCTTGCAGAATGGTTCTTGGAATACGGCCATATTCAATCCCAGCCCACAATACGTCACCGCCAACGGACTGCGCTGGGAACACAGCCCAGAGCTAATATTCCCTGGAGGTAACGAATATCGCAAGTTCGAGACGCTCGACGTGAACCACACCACCATGGGACTGGAGCGAATGGGATGGGACGGAGAGCGATTCCACGCCTACGTATTCCCCGACGAGCCACGCCCCAACTACGTTTACGACGAGAGCGCCAAAGGCTCGTTCCTTATCCGCAACAGCGACAATGTGGAGAACGACCGAGCTTCCGACTATCTGTGGGTGCACTTCACCCTGGAGACCAATCCATCCACCAACCCTATCTACCTCTACGGCGACTGGACTTGCCAGCGACTCCTGCCCCAATACAGGATGGAGTATGACCAACGAGACCAACGATACCACGCCGCAGTTCTCCTAAAGCAAGGCTACTACTCCTACACTTACATGGAGCAGCTACCCGACGGCACGTTGCGCTATCTTCCCAGCGAGGGCAACTTCCACGAGACCGAGAACATCTACCAAGTCCTCATCTACTATCGTTCCCCTGGCGAAAGAGCCGACCGACTGGTGGCCTACCAGCAGTTCCGTTTCCGCCAAGGAGAACCATAATCCCAAATCGGTCATTAGAGTTTGAATTAATCGAGGCAATCCCTCAATCTCTCAGCAATGCCAAAAGACTTCCAAGCTTTGGCAGTGTGACTCCCAGGCTTTGGCAGTGTGACTCCCAGGCTTTGGGAGCGTGACTCCCAGGCTTTGGGAGTGTGAGTCCCAAGGCCTGGGACTGAGGCTGGCGCAGAGGATATGGTCAACAACTTACAGATAAAACCACGGAAAGTCTATATTCTAATGTGAGTTCGACGAATTCCACTTTATGTGCGCAGCCCTGTTATTGCCAAACTGTAGAGACGCATTCTTGCGTCTCAGCCAGCTGCCAAGTCTTCGCGACAGGCGATTTTATTCGGCAATCTTGCTTGCTGAGACGCAAGAATGCGTCTCTACAAGTTTTCGTCGAACTCACGTTCCACAAGATCTAGAATAGCCCGAAGGGATGTCACAACTTCTTGAAGCGGGCAAACTTCAAGAGCAATTGCTTGCGCCCGCAATTGACAAACTCGATGGTGGCCTTGGCGTTCTCGCCCTCACCTTCCAGCCTCTTCACCTCGCCACGCCCAAATCGCTCGTGCTGTATGTGGTCGCCCACCGTCAATCCCATCACGGAGCGAACAGTGTCTCCATCGTTTCCAAGCTGGGGCGCGGGCATAATAGACACCTTGCGCAAAGGCTTAAGGTGGTGGCCCGTGATTTTCTCCTGACGGTCAGCCATAAACTGCGTAGCCACGGGCCTAGAGTTCTGCTCACGGGAAGGGAAACGGGGCGTATCTTCGCCAAAGAGGGAACGGGGGGCACGACGCTGGCTCTCCCATGGCGGAAGCGAGGAAGCCTCGCTCCCCTCCTCTATCACCTCCACGAGCAGAGGGTCTATCTCACGCAGGAAACGGCTGGGATTGGCGAATTCCATCTTCCCATACCGCCAACGATTCTTGGCACTGGTGAGCACGCAATGACGCTCGGCCCGGGTCAGGGCGACGTAGAAGAGGCGACGCTCTTCCTCCAGTTCCCTCATGCTTCCCGCAGACCGCTGGCTGGGGAAAATGTTCTCTTCCATGCCCACCACGAAAACCACGGGGAATTCCAAACCCTTGGCGGCATGAATGGTCATCAAGCGCACACGATCGTCTTCCTCACCGTCCTCGCTGTCCAGGTCTGTCAAGAGAGCCACGTCTTGCAGGTAGTCCGCCAGGCCTATTTCATCCTCACGGCCTTCCTCCTTTCGCTCATCCACAAAGGAACGCATAGCACCCAGCAGCTCCTCCAGATTCTCCTGGCGAGCGAGCGACTCGGGATCACGCCCCTCATAAAGGTCTTTGGCGATGCCCGCACGCTCTATGATGTCATGCCCCAACTCGTAAACATCGGTGGCAACCACGCGTTCCATGAAGCCCATGATCATCTGACGGAAGCCTTCGAGTTTCGAAAGCGTCCCCTTGTTGACAAAAAGTCCGTGACTCTCGGGAGCGCAGATGACCGCCCAAAGGCTGGTGTCATGTGTCCGGGCACAATCTGCAATCTTCGCCAGTGTCGTTACGCCGATACCCCGGGTAGGGTAATTGATGATGCGCTTGAAAGCTTCCTCGTCATTGGGATTGGCGACCAAGCGGAAATAGGCCACTACGTCTTTTATCTCCTTGCGTTGGTAAAAACTCAATCCGCCATATATGCGGTAAGGGATGCCCTGACGGCGCATCTCCTCCTCGAAGCCACGGCTCTGGGCGTTGGTACGATAGAGGATGGCGAAGTCTGTCCAGCGTATTCGCTCCTTTTTACGCCACCGCTTAATCTCCCGGCACACCACGGCAGCCTCCTCCTTGTCGCTGTAGGTGGGGAAATAGCGCAGTCTGTCGCCCTGCTCCTTCTCACTGTATACCTGCTTGGGTATCTGCCTGGCGTTGTGGGTGATAAGACTGTTGGCGGCTTCCACTATGCGCTGCGTGCTGCGATAGTTGCGTTCCAACTTGAAGAGTCTGGCACCTTCGTAAGCGTGGGTGAAGTTGAGTATATTGTCGATATTGGCACCACGGAAGGCATAGATGCTTTGCGAATCATCGCCCACCACGCAAAGGTGCTTTTTCTCCTCCGTGAGCTGCCAGACGATTTGTTGCTGGGCGTAATTGGTATCCTGGTACTCATCCACAAGCACGAAATCGAAAAGGTTGACATACTTCTGCCTCACGTCGCCATGGTCTCTAAAGAGGCGGAAGGTGTGGCACAGCAGGTCGTCAAAGTCCATGGCGTTGGCCTGCAGGCATCGTCGCTCATACTCCTTGAAGATGTTCGCCACCTCGGGCATCCGCGCGACACGGTCTCGCTCCGTCTCGTCACGGTCATCGGCATATTGTCCAGCGGTCACCAGGCGGTTCTTGGCCAGTGACATGCGCGCCATCACGCTGGCAGGCTTATACACCTTGTCGTCCAGTCCCATCTCCTTCACGATGGTCTTCACGAGCGAACGGCTATCGCTTTCGTCATAAATGGTGAAGTTGGAATGGAAACCCAAGCACTCCGCTTCAGCCCTCAAGATACGGGCGAACACGGAATGGAAGGTGCCCATCCGCAACTTGGAGGCCAAGTCTTCGCCCACCAAGTGGGCAATACGCTCCTTCATTTCCTTGGCGGCCTTGTTGGTAAATGTAAGGGCCAATATGCGCCAAGGATGAACGCCCTTCTCCAAAAGGTAAGCTATTTTATAAGTCAGCACGCGGGTCTTGCCCGAGCCAGCCCCAGCTATCACTAGCGAGGGGCCGTCTATATACTCCACGGCCTCTCGCTGCGACTCGTTCAGTTCTCTTTTCAAGTCCATCTTCTCAAAGTCTCTCTATTCGCTCCACCATTTCTCAATGGTTTCTCCAACCCAAGGCGGTGCTGGGGTCTACGTCCTCCCCCTCTTTTGGGAAACTGGGAATGAATTTCATCTCGCGCTCTATCTGCCGCTGCCGTTTCCTCATGTAGGCGCTGGGGTTGGCGGAGTCGTAGCGCAAGGGATTGGGCAGCGTGGCGGCTATCAGGGCGCATTCGCTGCGGAAGAGATCCGCGGCCTTCTTGTCAAAATGTCGCCTGGCCACGCTCTCCACGCCATAGATGCCGTCACCCATCTCGATACTGTTAAGGTACACCTCCATAATGCGCTGCTTGCTCCACATCATTTCTATGAGGAACGTGAAGTATGCCTCCAGGCCTTTCCTTATCCACGAGCGTCCCGGCCAAAGGAAGACATTTTTGGCCGTCTGTTGCGAGATGGTGCTCGCCCCGTGCATAGTGCCACCCTTCATGTTGTGGGCGGCGGCTTTCTGTATGGCATCGAAATCAAAGCCGTGGTGTTTCAGGAAGCGTGCGTCCTCGCTGGCCATTACAGCCACGGGCATGTGGCGGGAAATCTTCTCCAGCGGCACCCACTTATGATGCCATCTGGGAGACTCGCCTGCCGAAATCTGCTGGAAGCAACGTATGAACATCAGGGGCGTGGCGTAGACGGGAACAAACCGATAGGCCACAACAGCAAGGATGGTGGTACAGAAAAAGAGCACCACCATCCATCTAACGGCCTTTAAGGTCCATTTAAACAATACCATGTTATCCCAGCTGGCCAGCGTTGGCGGCGTTAATCATCTCCTCGCTGGCATACAGGTATACCTCCACGCGGCGGTTGGCCTGTGACACTTCCTTGTCCTCTATCTCGTTCTGGCTGCCATAACCCATCACGTTCTTGAATTGCGCGGCACTCACGCCACAGCTCTTCAAGTAGTCGGCCACAGCACTGGCACGTTTCTGGCTCAATGGCACATTGATGCCATCACCGCCCGAGCGATCCGTGTATCCCCGCACATCAATGGACAATTGGCCATTGCCCTTCAACACCGTGGCGAACTTGGCCAGGTCGTTCTTGCTGGAGCTGCTCAGCGTAGACTCATTCAGGTTGAAGAGCAAACCGCTGTCAAAAGTCACCTTCACCGCCTGCAATCCATTGGCATCGGTCACTTGGGTCACCGTAGCGTTGCCCACCTCCTGGGCCACCTCCGCCTGCACCTTATCCATGTGCTTGCCAATGGCCGCGCCAGCGGCGGTACCCACTACGCCACCTATGGCGGCGCCTATCATCGTGCCTTTGGTGTCCTTGCCTATCAAGTTGCCTACTATACCACCGAGCACGGCACCTCCGCCCGCTCCTATCAGTGAGCCCGTGCCTTGCTTCGTGCTACAGCCGCTCACCAACATCAGGGCGGCCAACGCACCTACGTAAAATCTACTCGTCTTCATAAACCTTACTTGTTTTAAGTCCATAATAACATGGCAAAGATACGTATTTTTAGGCAATAACATGATGATTTCAACATTTTTTTGTAATTTTGCAGCCAATTCAACTATAACACATACCTTATTATATTATGGCAGTAGAACTGAAAGAATTGACCAAGCGGGCTGACAATTACAGCCAGTGGTACAACGACTTGGTCTACAAGGCTGACCTGGCCGAGCAGTCCCCCGTGCGTGGCTGCATGATCATAAAACCTTACGGATATGCCATCTGGGAGAAAATGCAGGCCCAGCTCGACAAGATGTTCAAGCAGACGGGCGTGAGAAACGCCTATTTCCCCATGCTCATCCCCAAGTCTTTCTTCTCACGCGAGGCAGAGCACGTGAGCGGCTTCGCCAAGGAGTGCGCCGTGGTAACCCACTATAGGCTCAAAGCCAGCGAAGACGGCAAGGAGGTGAACGTAGATCCCGCCGCCAAGCTGGACGAGGAACTCATCATACGCCCCACCTCGGAAACCATCATCTGGAACACCTACAAAGGCTGGATACACTCCTGGCGTGACCTGCCCATCCTCTGCAACCAGTGGTGCAACGTGATGCGCTGGGAGATGCGCACACGTCCCTTCCTGCGCACGTCGGAGTTCCTGTGGCAAGAGGGACACACCGCCCACGCCACCAAGGAGGAGGCTGAGCAAGAGGCGCAGAAGATGTTGGGCGTTTACGCCGACTTCGTGGAAAACTACATGGCCGTACCCGTGCTGCAGGGCGTGAAGAGCGAGACCGAGCGATTCGCCGGCGCGTTGGACACCTACACCATCGAGGCCATGATGCAAGACGGCAAGGCCTTGCAGAGCGGCACCTCCCACTTCCTGGGACAGAACTTCGCCAAGAGCTTCGACGTTACCTTCCTGAACAAGGAAAACAAGCCCGAATACGTATGGGCCACCTCATGGGGAGTCTCCACCCGCTTGATGGGTGCCCTCATCATGGTCCACTCCGATGACAACGGACTCGTATTGCCCCCGAAGCTCGCCCCCATACAGGTGGTCATCATTCCCATCTCGAAGAACGCCGAGCAACTGAAGGCCATTTCCGACAAGCTCGCCCCCGTGATAGAGAAACTTACCGAGCTGGGCGTAAGCGTGAAATTCGACGATAGCGACAACAAGCGTCCGGGCTTCAAGTTCGCCGACTACGAGCTGAAGGGCGTGCCCGTGAGACTGGTGATGGGCGGACGCGACCTGGAGAACAACACCATAGAAATCATGCGCCGCGACACCCTGGAGAAAGAGAACGTCTCCTTCGACGGTATCGTGGAGCGCGTCACCGCCATGCTCGACGACATACAGGTTCGCCTCTACGAGAAAGCCCGCCAATACAGGGACGCTCACATCTACGAGTGCGACAACTACGAGGAGTTCAAGGAGCGCGTCAAGGACGGAGGCTTCTTCCTCTGCCACTGGGACGGAACGCCCGAGACCGAGGCCAAGATCAAGGAAGAAACGCAGGCCACTATCCGCTGCGTGCCCTTCGCCTTCGAGCAGACCGAGGGCGTGGACATGGTGAGCGGCAAGCCTGCTAAGCACCGCGTCATCATAGCCCGCAGCTACTAAACCTTTCCTTTCTATAATATAGGTATCCCCCGCTAGCTCACGCCAGCGGGGGATTTCCGTTTCCCACACAAACGAGACTCTCTCCTGAAGTGTAGACGCACATTCCCCGCTGAACAAAACAACTTATTTTGCCGACCAAAACAAGTTAAATCGTCAAGCAAAATAAGTTAAATCGCCAGGCAAAACAAGTTATTTTCCCACCAAAGATAACTTGTTTCGCACCCTCCCGAGAACATGGACAGAAACAAGACCATCATTTCCCAAAAGTCAATACTACTGAAAATAAATATCAGTACTACTCCTTTTCAATATCAGTAGTACTGAAATCGGAAAGCAGTAGTACTGGCTTTTCAAGGATGCCCATGTCATTTCGGCGCGGAAACAGAAAAGGCAGGGACACCACGCAGATGCCCATGCCTTGACAGGAGGTGGCGCGGGACGCTGTCCCACGCCAGGAGAAAAGAATATTCGTTTGTCCCACGACCTGAAAGCCCGTCCACACGCCCTGGAAAAACAAAGTGCGGGGAATGCCAGCCTTGGGGATGCGCGGCGAGACGGCTCTTACTTTTTCATGCCGAAGATACGCTTGATAAGCTTCTTGATGCCGTTCTCGCGCTTCGGCGGATTGACGATGGGTTCCACTTTGCGTGGCTGCTCCGCGGCCTTGTGGTTGCCCCGGCGATTGTTCCTGCCGTTCTTCCCTGGTTCCCGCTTGGCACTGTCTCGGCGGGAAGCGTTGGCGGGAGCGGTCTTCTCACCCTGTCGCTGGGTGGAATCGCCTTGCGGGGCACGGCGGGGCTTGCCTTGCCTGCGGGGCTTGCCTGCCTGCTGGCCGCGCTCCTCGTTGCCTTGGGCGCGCTGTCCGTTCTCTTTCGGAGCCTGCCGCTCATTCCCCTGGGCGGCTTGCTGGCTTCCGTCAGCTGGATGGTTGGGCTTGCGCCTGGGGCGGCGCGACTTCCCGGTAGCAGTGGTTTCCCGCTCCTGGCCAGTAGCGGTGGCCTCGGTTTCCTGCTTGGGCTGCCTCTCCTCACCCGTGCGCTTGGGCTTACGCTTGTGAGCGGTCTGCTCCCTATCCTTGCGACGGCGGCTCTTGGCGCTCACGGAAGGTTTCTTGGGGCGACGTGTCTGTACGTACTCAGGGCCCTCTCCCAATCCCTCAGGCAAGGGATTCTTGGTGACCTCTTTCTCCAGGAACTTCTCTATCTGCTGGAAGTAATACATGTCTTCCTCGCTCACCAGGGTGATAGCCACGCCGTCACGGTCGGCGCGAGCCGTGCGGCCTATGCGGTGCACGTAGTCCTCCGCGTCGTGGGGCACATCATAGTTGATGACCATGGAGATGTCGTCTATGTCGATGCCGCGGGCCACGATGTCGGTGGCCACGAGCACGTCTATCTGGTCGCTCTTGAACTTGTACATGATGTCGTCGCGCTCGGCCTGCTCCAGGTCGGAATGCATCTCGCCGCAATTCACGTGCTTGCGCTGCAGGGCACCGGCCAGCTGCTTCACCTTCATCTTGCTGCCGCAGAAGATGATGACGCGCTTCAGGTCGCCGGCCTTGAAGATGTCCTTGATAATGCCCATCTTTTGGGTCTCGTAGCACACGTAGGCGCTCTGCTTTATCTTCTCCGCGGGCTTGCTCACGGCCAGCTTGATGACCTTGGGGTTCTTGAGCAAAGTCTTGGCCAGGTCCTCTATCTTGTCGGGCATGGTGGCGGAGAACATAATGGTCTGGCAGGAGGCGGGTATTTGCTTGGCGATGGTCATGATGTCCTCGGAGAAACCCATGTCGAGCATGCGGTCGGCCTCGTCGAGCACGAAGAAGCTCACCTTGCTAAAATCCACGTTGCCCAAGCTGATGTGGGAAATAAGGCGGCCGGGGGTGGCTATCACCACGTCGGCTCCCATGCGCAGGCTCTTCAGCTCCTGATCGTAGCGATTGCCATCATTGCCGCCGTAGACGGCCACACTACTCACGCCTGGCAGGTAATAGCCGAAGCCCTGCATGGCTTGGTCTATCTGCTGCGCCAATTCACGTGTGGGCGACATAATCACGCAATTGATGGCGTCCTTCGGATATCCCCCGTCGGCCAGCTTGCTGAGGATGGGCAACAGGTAGGCCGCGGTCTTTCCGGTGCCAGTCTGTGCCACGCCCAACACGTCGTTTCCATCAAGGATTTCGGGTATACAAGCCTCTTGCACGGGTGTGCAAGTGTCGAAGCGCATGTCGTAAAGCGCGTCGAGCACGTTATCGTTTAAGTCTAGTTCGTCGAAATACATTTCCCTTAAAAGTTAAGAAATTAGAGTTATTGGGGTGCCTTGCGGTAGCAGAAATATGCCACTATTCCGAAAATGATGTTGGGCACCCAAGCCGCTAGCATCGGCGGCGTGTCAGCCTGGATGGCGAAAGTTGCCGATACCGTCTGCAGCATGATGTAGATAAAGCTCAGGGCAAGTCCCAGTCCCAGGTACATGCCCATGCCTCCCTTGCGCTTCCTGGAAGAGAGGGAGGCGCCGATGATGGTGAGGATAAAGGAGGCGAAGCTGGAGGCGATGCGCTTGTGGAACTCCACCTGGTATTGCACCACGTTGCTGGAGCCCCGGTCTTGCTGCTTGCTGATATAATCCCACAGCTCGGGGCTGGTGAAAGTCTCCTGCTGGCCCTTGGAGTACACCAGGTCGGTAGGCTCCATCATGATGGTGGTGTCGCGCTCCACGCCGCTGGTGATGTGTTCCATCAGGCCCTGCAGCCTGCGTATCTTCCAGTTGCGCAACTTCCACTGGTACTTCGTGTCGGAGATGGTGTCATACTGCACCTCCATGGCCGTGAGGTGGCTCACCAGCTTCTTGTCCTCAAACTTGTCCAGGCTGAAGCCGTAGCCCTTCTTGCGGTTGTTGTCATAGTGCTGGATATAGGCTATCACGCCCTTGTCCACTTGCAGCTGCACGTTGTCGGCCGTGTTCACCCGCTTCTTGTTCTTGTATTGCGACTCGAAGTTGAGCCTCACCACGGTGCCGTGGGGTATCACATAAGAAGAAAGATAGAACGAGAGGCTGGAGATGAGCACGCAGGAAATCATGTAGGGCCTCAGCAATCGCTTGAAGGAGACTCCCGCCGCCTGTATGGCGATAATCTCGGAGTTGTCCGCCATCTTGGAGGTGAAGAAGATGACGGCGATAAACACGAAGAGCGCGCTGAACAGGTTGGCGAAATAGGGCACGAAGTTGGCGTAGTAATCGAAGACGATGGCCTTCAGCGGAGCGTGATACTGGCTGAACTTCGCCAGGTTCTCGTTCACGTCGAAGACGATGGAGATGGAGATGATGAGCGCGATGGAGAAGATATACGTGCCAACGAACTTCTTGATGATATACCAGTCCAGCTTTTTCACGTACCTGGCGGGATGCAGGCATCGCAAGAATGACAAGCGACCGGCCAGCGCGCGGCAAGCTCTTCCCGCCTTGCCGCGTGACTTGCCCAGCCATCTGGACACCCTGTACCACCGGTGGTACTTTCTCAACTCGCCAAACGTCTTCATCATATCCTCCTGTCCAGTTGTTCCACGACGCTCCTCTTCCACGCCGTGAAGTCTCCTTGAATGATGTGCTGCCTGGCGTCGGTCACCAACCGCAGGTAGAACGCCAGGTTGTGGATGCTGGCTATCTGCATGGCCAGCAACTCCTGCGCCTTGAAGAGGTGATGCAGGTAAGCCTTCGAGGTCACGCGGTCTATCTCGCAACCATCGCTGTCCAGCGGGGAGAAGTCCATCTCCCACTTCTTGTTGCGCATGTTCATCGTCCCCTCGTAGGTGAAGAGCATGGCGTTGCGGCCGTTGCGGGTGGGCATCACGCAGTCAAACATGTCCACGCCTCGCTCTATGGCCTCCAGCAGGTTTTGCGGCGTGCCCACGCCCATGAGGTAGCGGGGCTTGTCTTTCGGCAAGATCTCGTTCACCACCTCTATCATCTCGTACATTACCTCCGTGGGCTCGCCCACGGCCAGGCCTCCTATGGCGTTGCCGTCGGCTCCCTTGTCGGCCACGTACTTGGCGGCCTCTTGGCGCAGGTCCTTGTAGGTGCATCCCTGCACGATGGGGAACAACGTCTGCTCGTATCCGTAGAGCGGCTCCGTCTCCCCCAGTCGGCGGATGCACCTGTCCAGCCACCGCTGGGTAAGCATGAGGCTCTCTCGGGCGTAGCTGTAGTCGCTCTGTCCGGGGGGGCATTCGTCGAAGGCCATCATGATGTCCGCACCTATCACCCGCTGGGTGTCCATCACGCTCTCGGGGGTGAAGAAATGCTTGCTGCCGTCTATGTGGGAGCGGAACTCGCACCCTTCCTCCCTCAGCTTCCTGATGCCCGTGAGCGAGAATACCTGGAAGCCGCCGCTATCCGTGAGGATGGGACGCTCCCACCCGTTGAAGCCGTGCAGGCCTCCCGCGGCCCTGAGCACCTCCAGCCCAGGGCGCAAATAGAGGTGATAGGTGTTGCCCAGTATGATTTGCGCCTTCACCTGCCGGCGCAGCTCCTCGAAATGCACGCCCTTCACGCTGCCCACCGTTCCCACGGGCATGAAGATGGGCGTGGGCACCTGGCCGTGGGCGGTGGTCATGATGCCCGCCCGGGCGTCACTGCGAGGGTCGGTGGCTTGCAACTGGAATTTCATGCTTCTGCTTTCTGGCCGTTGTCTTCACTAGCGGGGATGGAGAAATCCACGGGGTGTGCCACCATCTCGTCGGTGAGGGCGAAACGCCAAACGTCCGCCACGTTCTCCACGTAATGGAACTCCACGCCCTGGCGGTAACGCTCGGGGATTTCCTCCACGTCTTTCTGGTTCTCGCGGCACATCACGATGTCGGTGATGCCGGCGCGCTTGGCCGCCAATATCTTCTCCTTGATGCCGCCCACGGGCAGCACCTTGCCGCGCAGGGTTATCTCGCCCGTCATGGCCGTGTTCTTCCTCACCTTGCGCTGCGTGAGCGCCGAGGCGATGCTGGTGGCTATGGTGATGCCGGCGGAGGGGCCGTCCTTGGGGGTGGCACCCTCGGGCACGTGGATGTGGATGTTCCAGCGGTCGAAGACGCGGTAGTCCACGCCCAGCATGTCGATGTGGGCCTTGACGTACTCCAGGGCTATCACCGCCGACTCCTTCATCACGTCGCCCAGGTTGCCGGTGAGGGTCAGCTTGCCAGCCTTTCCCTTGCTGAGCGAAGTCTCTATGAAGAGTATCTCTCCGCCCACGGAGGTCCAGGCCAGGCCCGTGACCACGCCGGCGTAGTCGTTGCCCTGGTAGATGTCGCGGTAGAAGGGGGGCTTGCCCAAGAGGCCTTCCAGGTCGGCGGGCGTGATCACCGAGTCCACGGTGACGTCCTCCACCTGCTCCTTGTAGGCTATCTTGCGCAGGGCCTTGTTGATTTGCTTCTCCAGCTGGCGCACGCCGCTCTCGCGGGTGTACTGCTCTATTATCTTCTCCAGCGATGCCTTGTTGAACTTTATCTTGGGCTCGTGGCTCTCCAGTCCCGTGTTCTTCAGCTCGCGGGGCAGGAGGTGGCGCTTGGCTATCTCCACCTTCTCCTCGGTGACGTAGCCGCTCACCTCGATGATTTCCATGCGGTCGCGCAGGGGGCGGGGAATGCCGCCCAGGTCGTTGGCCGTGGCGATGAAGAGCACCTTGGAGAGGTCATAGTCCACGTCGAGGTAGTTGTCGTGGAAAGCGTTGTTCTGCTCGGGGTCGAGCACTTCCAGCAAGGCGGAGGAAGGGTCGCCGTTGATGGTGTTCTGGGTGACCTTGTCTATCTCGTCGAGGATGAAGACGGGGTTGCTGGAGCCGGCCTTCTGCATGCTCTTGATGATGCGCCCGGGCATGGCGCCCACGTAAGTGCGCCTGTGTCCCCTTATCTCCGACTCGTCGTGCACGCCGCCGAGCGACATCCTGACGTACTTGCGCTTCATAGACTCGGCGATGCTCTTGCCCAGGCTGGTCTTTCCCACTCCCGGGGGGCCGTAGAGGCAGATGATGGGCGACTTCAGGTCGCCGCGCAGCTTGAGCACGGCGAGGTACTCCAGGATGCGCTCCTTCACTTTCTCCATGCCGTAGTGGTCCTTGTCCAGTATGCGCTTGGCGCGCTTGATGTCCAGGTCGTCCTGGGTGTACTCGTTCCAGGGCAGGGCGACCATGGTCTGCAGGTAGGTGAACTGCACGCTGTACTCGGGGCTTTGGGGATTGAGCATCTCCAGCTTGTCCAGCTCCTTCATAAAGGTGGCGTGCACCTCCTGGGGCCACTTCTTGGTCTCGGCCTTCTCGTAGAGTTCCTTCCGCTCGGGGCTGCCGTAGTCGTCGCCCAGCTCCTCCTTGATGTTCTTCAGCTGCTGCTGCAGGAAGTACTCGCGCTGCTGGGCGTCCAGGTCGTTGCGTGTCTTCTGCCTTATCTCCTGCTGCAGGCGCAGCAGGCTGATGTTCCTGTCCTCCAGCTTCAGTATCTGGTAGACGCGGTCCACCAGGGAGTGCGTGGAGAGCAAGTCCATCTTCTCCTGGGCGCTGAAGGGCATGTTGGCGCAGATGAAGTTGGGGAGCATCACCTTGTTGGTGATGTTCTTCAGGGCGAACTCGGCCTCGTTGGGTATGCCGTCGTCCGCCTTGATGTACTCTATGGTCTTCTCCCGCAGCTCCGCCAGCAGGGTGTCGAACTGGGTGTCTCCCTCCTCGGGTATCTCCTCCTCGACGGCCTCCACGGCCGCCGTGTAGTAGGGCATCCTGCGGTTGATTTTCACCAGCCGGGCGGGGCCGAGGGCCTGTATGATGGCGTTCACGTTGCCGTCGCCGCCGGGCAGCTCCATGACGCGGAGCAGCTTGGCGAACACGCCCTCGCGGTACATGTCGTCAAGGGTGGGATTGTCCACGTTCTCGTCTTTCTGGCAGAAGACGCACAGCACGGGATCCTCTTTCTTCTGCAGCATCCGCATCAGGTTGGTGCTCTGCTCCCTGCCCACCAGCACGGGGCTGATGACGGTGGGGAACATCACTACGTTGCGGGTGCATAGCATGGGGTAATTGCCGCTTTCCAGGTCGCCATACAAAATGCTCGAGTCTCCGTCGAAATCAGCGATCATCTGGAATTGCGTATTTGATTTTTTAGCCATATTCTTTCGTTGTCAGCTTTTTTAGGCTGCAAAGATACTACTTTTTATCGAGAAAATCATTTTTTGGCGATTATTTCGCGGAAAACGCGCGAAAAAGGGGCCGCGGAAAGTGGGCGCGGCGAATCGCGTTCCGCGCGCACAATGTAGAGACGCGGCGCGCCACGTCTCCCTGGCGGGAATCATGGAATCCGTGCCACGCCTGATTGGCAAGAGACGCGGCGCAAAAGACAAACACGCCCCCCCTGTAGAGACGCATTCTTGCGTCTCAGCAAACCGCCAGGCCTCCGCAATTGCCAATTTCATTCGGCAATCTCGCGTGCCGAGACGCAAGAATGCGTCTCTACAACTTTTCGTCGAACTCACGGATATGCCCCGCACATTCCAAATGGCAAGAGACGTGGCGCGCCGCGTCTCTACGGATTTTTCCGCCGTTGGACTTGCGGGGGTCAGCGTTCCGCCGCCGCGGCGGCCCACTCCTGGATGGCGGCGCGGCTCGCCCCGTTCAGCAGCTTGCCGTCCCGCCAGTCCAGCTCGGGATAGGCTTTCCGCAGCTCCTCCACGCTGCCCGCTATCCCGCTGCCGCCGGACGTGGCGAAGGGCACGAGCGTCTTGCCCCTCAGGTCGTGGCTCTCGACGAACGTGTTGATGACTCGTGGGGCCTGGTCCCACCAGATGGGGTAGCCGATGAAGATGACGTCGTGGGCGGCGACATCCGCCGCCGCGTCTTTCAGCGCGGGGCGCGCCGCGGGGTCGTCCATCTCCACCGAGCTGCGCGACCGCCTGTCGTTCCAGTCTAGGTCGGCGGCGGTGTAGGCCTGCCGCGGGGCTATCTCGCGCAGCGTGCCGCCCGTGGCCTCCGCTATCGTCCGCGCGGCTCGGGCGGTCGTGCCCGTGGCCGAGAAATACACCACCAAGGGTTTGCTTTCGTTTCCCATGCTCTTTTCTCCTTTGTCGTTTTGCGCGCAGGCGGCGAGGCACATGGCCATCACCGCCGCCAATGTGAAAATGATCTTGTTCATGAATCGCTTGTTTTCGGTTATCGCTATCTTTAACATGAGTTCGACGAGAACTCGTAGAGACGCGGCGTGCCACGCCTCTTGCCAATCGGGCGTCGCGTTCCCGTCGTTCCCTGCCGCGAAGTTACGGCAAAAGGCGGAGTCCCGATGTATCCATAAGCGGGCAAAGCCTACCATTTTTACGGAAATCGCCGCCCCGCCGCCCGCGAGGGGCGAGAAACGCGCGTAAATTCTTTCCCAGCGAGGATTTGGGACGAGATACGCACGTAAATTTCTTTCCAGCGAAGTTTTGGGACAAGAATCGCGCCGCGATACCTTCCCAGCGAGGATTTGGGACAAGAATCGCGCCGCGATACCTTCCCAGCGAAGATTTTGGACAAGATTCGCGCCGCGATACCTTCCCAGCGAAGTTTTGGGACAAGAATCGTGCCGCGATACCTTCCCAGCGAAGATTTGGGACAAGAATCGTGCCGCGATACCTTCCCAGCGAAGATTTTGGACAAGAATCGTGCCGCGATACCTTCCCAGCGAAGTTTTGGACAAGATTCGCGCGATTCCCAACATTTTTTCGCCGACGGGCATCCGCCATCCAGCGATTTTTCGTATATTCGCGTATGACAAGGGCGGAAAACGAACGTTACCGCCAAGTATGAACCATAAAGCAATGAAAATATGAAAGAAATCGGAACTATCGCCCTCGGGCGCATGAACAACGGCGCGCACTTCCTGTATGTAAGCAACGTGCTGGCCCGCGCCGAGGCCGACACGAAAGTAAGCGAGAAGGCGGCCGCCCAAGTGAGCGCGCTCAAGACCGCCGTGGCCCAGGAGGACAGAGACCTGAAGCTCTCGCAAAAGAGCCTGCTGACCGACGACATCGCCCAGGCCGACCACGACCGCGACCAGCTCTACATCGGCTACAAGCAGGCCGTGAAGGGCTTCCTCAACCTGCCCGTGGAAAACCTGGCGCAGGCCGCGAAAGCGCTCAACCAACACATCATCGACTACGCCATCGACCCGCAGGAGCAGCTGGACAAGGAGACGGGCATGCTCGTCAACTTCCTGGCCGACCTGGAGGGCAAGTACGCCGAGCAAGTGAGCGCCCTCTCGCTCACCCCCTTCGTCACCGCCCTGAAGGAGGCCAACGAGCGCGTGCGCACCTTCACCGCCGACCGCACCGAGGAGCGCATGACCCAGACCGTGGGCGCGCTGAAAGCCTCGCGCAAGGCGTCGGACGAGGCCTACCGCACCCTCGTGAAGTGGGTCAACGCCCTCGCCCTCATCGAGGGGGAGACGGAGTACGCCGACTTCATCGACTACGTGAACACCGAGATAACCCACTACAAGCGCGAGGTCATCGGCCAGAAGTCGAAAGCCCCCGACACCTCCGCCGGCCAGGGCGGCGCCAGCGGCGACTCGGACAACGATGACGACAAGCCCGGCCAGCCAGGCGGCGGCGACGACGGCAAGGACGAGCCCGTCACCCCACCCGAGGACAGCGGCAGCGGCGAGGAGTAATCCCCGCGCGGCGAGACACACACGGGGGGATGCCATCCGCGAACCGCGGGCGGCATCCCCCCTTCGCATGCCGAGACGCGCAAGGCAAACCACGCGGAACCCTCTGTAGAGACGCATTCTTGCGTCTCCCCAAGCCGCCAGGCAACGCCAAGACGCGAAAGACAAACACGCGGAACCCACCTGTAGAGACGCATTCTTGCGTCTCAGCCAGCCGCCAGGCAACGCCAAGACGCGAAAGACAAACCACGCGAAACCCACCTGTAGAGACGCATTCTTGCGTCTCAGCCAGCCGCCAGGCCTTCGCGACAGGCGATTTTATTCGGCAATCTCGCGTGCCGAGACGCAAGAATGCGTCTCTACAACTTTTCGCCGAACTCACGGATATACCCCGCAATCCCGATGACGGGAGACGCGGGCAATATATCCGCCTCCGCTGCGTTATGATAGGCAGAAGCGACAACAACAAGAAGAAAATGGGAAAAGGGGAATTCAAGTTCAAGCGATTCACGGTGCGCCACGACCGCTGCGCCATGAAAGTGGGCACGGACGGCGTGCTGCTGGGAGCCTGGGCCAGGGGCGGACGGAGGATACTCGACGTGGGCACCGGCTCGGGGCTCGTCGCCCTGATGATGGCGCAACGCTTCCCAGAGGCCCGCGTCACGGGCGTGGAAGTGGACGGGGAAGCCTGCCGGCAAGCCGCCGAGAACATGGCGGCCAGCCCCTTCGCCGAAAGGATGGACGCGAGGCAGGGGAAGATACAGGCGCAAGACTTCCCGCGGCCCTTCGACGCCATCGTCTGCAACCCGCCCTTCTACATGGACGACAGCCCGCACAGCCCCGACAGGCGGCGCGCCATGGCCAGGCACAACGACTCGCTCCCCTTCCGCGACCTGTTCGCCGCCGCGGCGAAGGCGCTCACCCCCGACGGCCGCCTCTCGGTCGTGATACCCGCCCAGGCGGGCCATGAGATGGCGGGCGAGGCCGCGCTGGCCGGCTGGCGGCTGTCTCGCGAGCTCGCCCTGCGCTCCAAGCCCGGCAAGGAGGTGTCCCGCCTGCTGCTGGAGTTCACCAGGCAAGGCGGCGGGGCGGCGGAACAAGGCGAGGAGACGGTCTACGACGACAGCGGCGCGCGCTCGCCCTGGTACCGGCGGCTCACCAAAGACTTCTACCTCTCGCCCGACGAGCTGGCGGCGCTGAAGGCGGCCGGGCGCGAAGAGAGCGGGGCTACAGGTTGAGCTTCTTGCGCGCCTGCTTGCCCAGGGCCTCCACCTTCTTGCCCTGGCGCGAGAGGTCGCTCCTCACCTCGTTGAACTCGTTGAACAGCTCGGCGAAGGCCGTCTGTATCACGTTCGGGCGACGCCTGCGGCGGTCTCCGTCGGGGTTCACCACCACGCTGATACCCTTCTCCACCAAACTGATGTCTATCTCCTCCCCCGCCATGGCCGGGTCGCCGTCATAATGGATAAGGCCGGGCTTCTCCCTCCTCACTTTCAGCCGCTTGCACTTGAAGGTCTTTATCTTGGAGTTCATGTCGAGCGTCTTGTTGAACATGTCGAAGCTCACCTGCGGAGCCTCCAGCGCGTCGAAAGGCTCCATGATGATCACGTCGAGGAAGCCGTCGCTCATGGAAGCCCGCGGGGCGATGTAGGCGTTGTTGCCATACTGCGAGGCGTTGGCGCAAGAGATGAGGAAGGCCTTGTGCTGGTGAGTCCCCGTCTCGTCCACCAGCGTGTAGGTCTCGGGATGGTATTTCAGGCCCTCCCGCAATACGCTCTCGGCATAGGCGATGGGGCCCCGCCTGCCGCCCTCGGCGAACTTCTTGCTCACGAAGGCGTCGAAGCCCATGCCGCACGTGCAGAAGAAAGGATAGCCGTTGATGATGCCATAGTCGAGCCTGTTCACCTGGCAGGCGTTGAGCACCTCCACGCTCTTGCGCGGGCTCAGCGGAATCATCAGGTGGCGGGCCAGCCCGTTGCCCGAGCCGCAGGGAATGATGCCCAGCGCGGTGTCCGACTGGCAGATGGCCCTGGCCACCTCGTTCACCGTGCCGTCGCCGCCCACGGCCACCACGATGTCCACGTGCCGCTCCTTGGCCTCGGAGGCTATCTCCGACGCATGGCCGGGACGCTCCGTCAGCCTGATCTCATAGTCGAACAAATCCTTGTCCAGCGTGGAATCTATAATCCCGGGGATGCCCTTCTTGCTGGAAGTGCCGGATATCGGGTTCATCACAAAGACTATCTTCTTCTTCATAACAGAATAACAGATGTGTGTAAACGTGTCGTGTGGAAATGTATCGCGAAAATAATCATTTCCCGTTGAAAAATAATCATTTCCCGTTGAATATTAAAAGCCCCGCGCCTAATTTTAACTTAAATATGAACTTTATTTCCCGAAAATCCGCGTGGTTTATCTTTTTTTTGTATCTTTGCACCCCGAAGTAGAAAAATAACCGTATATATACACCTATTTTAATATAATGGGACAATTACAAGAAAGGTACAAGGCGTACCGCGAGCCGCAGAAATTCATGGCCGCTGGCGTGTATCCATATTTTAGGGCTATCACCAGCAAGCAAGGTACAGAAGTGGAAATGGAAGGGCACAAGGTGCTCATGTTCGGCTCCAACGCTTACACAGGACTGACCGGTGACGAGCGAGTCATCGCCGCCGCCCACAAGGCCCTGGACAAATATGGCTCCGGCTGCGCGGGCAGCCGCTTCCTCAACGGCACGCTCGACTTGCACGTCCAGCTGGAAAAAGAGCTGGCCGAGTTCGTGCACAAGGACGAGGCCCTGTGTTTCTCCACCGGATTCTCCGTCAACCAGGGCGTGCTCGCCGTCGTGGTGGGCAAGGGTGACTACATCATCTGCGACGACCGCGACCACGCCAGCATCGTGGACGGCCGCCGCCTGTCATTCGCCCGCCAGCTGCACTACAAGCACAACGACATGGAAGACCTGGAGCGCGTGCTGAAGGACTTGCCCCACGACGCGGTGAAACTAATCGTGGTAGATGGTGTCTTCTCCATGGAGGGCGACCTGGCGAAACTGCCGGAGATAGTGGAACTGAAGCACAAGTACAACTGCTCCATCATGGTGGACGAGGCCCACGGCATAGGCGTGTTCGGCAAGCAAGGGCGCGGCGTGTGCGACTACTTTGGCCTCTCTGACGAGGTAGACCTCATCATGGGCACGTTCTCCAAGAGCCTGGCTTCCGTGGGCGGATTCATCGCCAGCGACAGCGATACCATCAACTACCTGAGGCACACCTGCCGCACCTACATCTTCAGCGCCTCCGACACGCCCGCCGCCACCGCGGCCGCCATGGAGGCCCTGCACATCATACAGCAAGAGCCCGAGCGCATAGAGCGCCTGTGGGAGGTGACCAACTACGCCCTGAGAAGATTCCGCGAGGAGGGCTTCGAGATAGGAGACACGGCAAGCCCCATCATCCCCCTCTACGTGCACGACGTGGACAAGACGTTCCTCGTGACGAAGCTGGCCTTCGACAACGGCATCTTCATCAACTCCGTGATTCCCCCCGCTTGCGCACCATCGGACACGCTGGTGAGGTTCGCCCTCATGGCTACCCACACCAACGAGCAAGTGGAGCGTGGCGTGCAGGTGTTGAAGAAGATATTCATGGACCTGGGCATCATCAAGTAAGCGCGAGAACAGGCGTTAACACACACCATAATATAGAGGCGGAAATGCTTTCGGGCGTTTCCGCCTTTCGCGTCCTGTGAAAGACAGCGCGCACGTTCCCGCCCCCGTGAGACCTCGAAGAGAGGCACCCGCTCTCAATGGATTCCACGGCAAACAACGAGAAAGCGTCCTCCCGCCCTCCCCACCGAAAATCCCCTGGCCCAAAATCTCCGCCGAGAGAGCGTGCAGCCCTCGCGGAGTGATAAAAATAGTAAAATAAATCCGTGGTTTCAGATAATTTTAGTATTTTTGCAACGTATAATAGCATAGCAAGCAAAAAGATGAACATTCTAGAATTAAGCGAACAGGAAATCATCCGCAGGCAAAGCCTGCAAGAGCTGAGAGACATGGGCATAGACCCCTATCCAGCCGCGGAATTCCCCACCAACGCATTCAGCACAGACATAAAGAAAGAATTCAAGGACGACGAGGAGCCCAGGCAAGTGGCCATCGCCGGCAGGATGATGAGCCGCCGCGTGATGGGCAAGGCCAGCTTCGCCGAGCTGCAAGACAGCAAAGGGCGCATACAGGTCTATGTCTCCCGTGACGACCTTTGCCCGGGCGAGGACAAGGACTTATACAATAAGGTGTTCAAGAAGTTGCTCGACATAGGCGACTTCATCGGCGTGGAAGGCTACGTCTTCCGCACCCAGATGGGCGAGATATCCGTCCACGCCCAGCGTCTCACGCTCTTGAGCAAGAGCCTGAAGCCCCTGCCCATCGTGAAATACAAGGACGGCGTGGCCTATGACAAGTTTGACGACCCCGAGATGAGAGCCCGCCAGAGATACGTGGACCTCGTGGTGAACGAGGGCGTGAAGGAGACCTTCCAGAAGAGAGCCGCCGTGCTGCGCGTCATGCGCCGCTTCTTCGACGAGGCCGGCTACACCGAAGTGGAGACTCCCACGCTGCAAATCATACCCGGCGGTGCCTCCGCCCGCCCCTTCATCACCCACTTCAACGCGCTCAACGTGGACATGTACATGCGCATCGCCACGGAGCTTTACCTCAAGCGACTGATAGTGGGCGGATTCGAAGGCGTGTACGAAATAGGCAAGAACTTCCGCAACGAAGGCATGGACAAGTACCACAACCCCGAGTTCACCTGCATGGAGCTGTACGTGCAATACAAGGACTACAACTGGATGATGGCTTTCACCGAGCGGCTGCTGGAGACTATCTGCATGGAGGTGAACGGCACCACCGAGGTGACCATGGGAGACCACGTGGTGAGTTTCAAGGCTCCCTATCGCCGCCTGCCCATCCTGGAAGCCATCAAGGAGAAAACGGGCTTCGACCTCTCTGGCAAGACAGAAGAGGAGATACGCCACATCGCCAAGGACGAGCTGAAAATGGAGGAGATAGACGACACCTTCGGCAAGGGCAAGCTCATCGACGAGATATTCGGCGAGTTCTGCGAGGGCAGTTTCATACAGCCCACCTTCATCATAGATTATCCCGTGGAGATGTCTCCGCTGACCAAGGCGCACCGCTCCAAGCCCGGACTCACCGAGCGTTTCGAGCTGATGGTGAACGGAAAGGAACTGGCCAACGCCTACTCTGAACTAAACGACCCTATCGACCAGGAGGAACGATTCAAGGACCAGATGGCACTGGCTGACAAGGGAGACGACGAGGCCATGATCATAGACCAGGACTTCCTCAGAGCACTGCAATACGGCATGCCCCCCACCAGCGGCATAGGCATCGGCATAGACAGGTTGGTAATGCTTATGACGGGCAAGGAGAACATACAGGAAATCATGCTCTTCCCACAGATGAAGCCTGAGAAGAAGATGCCGCAAAGCAGCGTCAAGGAATGGGCTGAACTGGGCGTGAGCGAGGAGTGGGTCTACGTATTGCGCAAGGCGGGCTTCAACCTGATAGCGGATATCAAGGACGAGAAAGCCCAGGGACTGCAGCAGAAGCTGGGCGAGATAAACAAAAAATATAAACTCGGGTACGAGCGTCCGTCACTGGAGGACATCCAGCGATGGATAGACCAGGCCTGCCAGATGGCGGAAGCCTGAGCCATACACCGGCAACACCACCTGACAACGTGTATAACTGCGGCAAGATAGCAATCATCGGAGGCGGCAGCTGGGCCACGGCCATCGCCAAGATCGTGGTGGGGCATACCCACCATATAGGCTGGTATATGCGCCGCGATGACCGCATAGAAGACTTCAAGCGCATGGGCCATAACCCCGCCTACCTGACGGGCGCCCATTTCGACGTGAACGAGATATACTTCTCCAGCGACATCAACCGCATTGTGCAGGCCTACGACACCCTGGTGTTCGTCACCCCTTCCCCCTACCTGAAAAACCACCTGCGCAAGCTGAAAACCAACCTGAGGGACAAGTTCATCGTGACAGCCATCAAGGGCATCGTGCCCGACGAGAATCTTTGCTGCTCCGACTACTTCCACCAGGTATACGACGTGCCCTACGAGAACCTGGCGTGCGTGGGAGGCCCCTCCCATGCGGAGGAAGTGGCCATGGAACGCCTCAGCTACCTCACCGTGGGCTGCGCCGACACCGAGAAAGCCAAGGCGTTCGCCGAGGATTGCCTGGCCAGCGAGTACATCAAGACCAAGACCTCCAGCGACGTGCTGGGCATAGAATACTCCTCGGTGCTGAAAAACGTCTACGCCATAGCCGCCGGCATCTGCGGCGGACTGAAGTATGGAGACAACTTCCAGGCCGTGCTCATGGCCAACGCCGTGCAAGAGATGTTCCGCTTCCTGCAGGCCATCCACCCTATAGAGCGCAGCATGTATGACTCCGTCTACTTGGGAGACCTGTTGGTGACGGGCTACAGCAACTTCTCGCGCAACCGCACCTTCGGCACCATGATAGGCAAGGGATACTCCGTGAAGAGCGCCCAGATAGAAATGGAGATGATTGCCGAGGGATACTTCGGCACTAAGTGCATGAAGGAAATCAACCGCCACCTGCACGTCAACATGCCCATACTGGATGCCGTATACAACATACTGTATGAGCGCATCAGTCCGCAAATAGAAATCAAACTACTTACAGACTCCTTCCGTTAACTTTAATCACTCTTTAATATTTAACACTATGAAAAGTATTCAACTAGACATCACGAAGGCTGAGCAATTCCTCAGCGAGGGAGCAGTGAAGACCTTGGAGCCCCAAGTGAAAGCGGCTCAGTTGGCATTGGAGAACGGCACATGCCCAGGTAATGACTTCTTGGGATGGTTGCATCTCCCCACGAGCATCACTCCTGAGTTCCTGGACGAAATCCAAGCCGTGGCCAACACGCTGCGCCAGAAATGCGAGGCGGTGGTAGTGGCAGGCATAGGCGGCAGCTACCTGGGAGCGCGCGCCGTGATTGAGGCCATGGGCAATTCGTTCGCCTGGCTGGTGAACGACGGCAAGAACCCCACCATTCTTTTCGCTGGCAACAACATCGGCGAGGACTACCTGGCGGAACTTACCGAGTACCTGAAGGGTAAGAAGTTCGGTGTTATCAACATATCCAAGAGCGGCACTACCACCGAGACCGCTCTCACCTTCCGCTTGCTGAAAAAGCAGTGCGAGGCTCAAATGGGTAAGGAAGAGGCCAAAAATGTCATCGTGGCCGTGACCGACGCCAAGAAAGGCGCGGCACGCACCTGTGCTGACAAGGAAGGCTACAAGAGCTTTGTCATCCCCGACAACGTGGGCGGGCGCTTCTCCGTGCTCACCCCCGTGGGCTTGCTGCCCATCGCTTGCGCTGGATACGACATCAAGCAGTTGGTGGCTGGAGCCCAAGACATGGAGAAGGCAACGGGCACGGAAGTGCCATACGAGCAAAACATCGCCGCACAGTATGCCGCCGTGCGCAACGCGCTCTATCAAGAAGCAGGCAAGAAGATAGAAATCATGGTCAATTACCAGCCCAAGTTACACTACATCTCTGAATGGTGGAAGCAGCTCTACGGAGAGAGCGAAGGCAAGGACGGGAAGGGCATCTTCCCCGCTTCCTGTGATTTCACCACCGACCTGCACTCCATGGGACAATGGATACAGCAAGGCGAGCGTACCATTTATGAGACCGTCATCAGCGTGGAGCAGCCCAACCACCAGATGCTCTTCCCCAATGACGAGGAAAACCTGGACGGACTGAACTTCCTGGCTGGCAAGCGCGTGGATGAAGTCAACAAGATGGCCGAGTTGGGTACTCGACTGGCTCACGTGGATGGCGGCGTGCCCAACATCAGGGTGAGCGTGCCAGTGCTCAACGAGTATTACATAGGCCAGCTGATCTATTTCTTCGAGATAGCTTGCGGCATCAGCGGCAACGTGCTGGGCGTGAACCCGTTCAACCAACCAGGCGTGGAGGCTTACAAGAAGAACATGTTCGCCCTGCTCAACAAGCCAGGATACGAAGCCGAGAGCAAGGCCATACAGGAGCGCCTGGCCAAAGAGAAATAAGCAAGATGATAAAAGACAACGTCAGAAAATACTTAACAAGCAACGGCTTTGGGGAGTTCTGCCCCAAGGCCGTGCTTTTCGATATGGACGGCGTGCTCTATGACAGCATGCCCCATCACGCCATCGCCTGGCGAGAGAGCATGGCCCGCTTCGGCATCCACATGACGGAGGCTGACGCCTACGCCACCGAGGGAGCCCGAGGCATAGACACCATCGTAAGGTTCGTGAAGGAACAGCAAGGAAAGGACATCACGCTGGAGGAAGCCCAACGCATGTATGACGTGAAGGCGGAGCTGTTTCACCAAATGTCCGAGGCCAAGGTCTTCGACGGAGCTAAAGAGTTGATGGCGCGCATCGTAGAGCGCGGATGGCGCGTGGCCGTGGTGACCGGCAGCGGACAAAGACCTTTGATAGACCGGCTGCTGCAAGACTTCGGAGACTACGTGACCGAAGACCACATCGTCACGGCCTATGACGTGACCCACGGCAAGCCCAACCCCGAACCCTACCAGATAGGATTGCGAAAGGTCGGGAACCTGAAGCCATGGGAAGGCATCGTTGTGGAAAACGCCCCATTGGGCATACAGGCGGGCGTGGCGGCCAAGATATTCACCGTGGCCATCAACAGCGGCCCCCTGCCCGACCAAGACTTGCTGGATAGCGGCGCCAACCTGCTCTATCCCTCGCTAGTGGATTTCCTGGCCCAGTGGCAGGACATCCCCATGCGGCAAATCCTGGGCTAAACCCCAGTGAATTGCCGCAACAATCCCCCGCAAGCGTCTTCTATCAAGTCCAGGGCATACTCAAAATCCTCTGGCCCACCATAATAAGGGTCGGGGACGGTTGCCGCCCGATGCTCCGTTAGATAATCCGCCAATCGACGCACCTTGGACTTCTCCTCCTCGCTTTCCGCCCTGGAGGTCACTATGCGGTAATTCTCCTCATCCATCACGTAAATGACATCATAGTAAGGGAAATCTCTCCTGGCGGAAAACTGCTTGGCCCTGTGGTCTATCCTGTAGCCTCTCTTCCGCCCGTGACGGCGCATGCGCTCATCGGGCAACTGACCCACATGCCAGCCGCCAATGCCGGCGGAGTCTATCTCGAACTGGTCGGCCAGCCCAGCCTCGTCCACCAAGTGTTGCATCACGGCGTGGGCGGCAGGCGACCTGCAGATGTTCCCGAGGCAGACGAACAATATCTTGTATTTCTTATTGTTATTCAATGAGTTATATTCTTTCATTTATGTTTGGTTTACATTGTAGTTTACAATATATTGTTGGCATACAAGGCTTTGTTTCCTTTGCTCATTGCAAAAGTAATAAATAAAAACGGCAATAATGTAGGTATCCACGCTTTCGCACATAAAATGTTCTAATTGAACTATAATGAAGCACACCGATAGTTACGCCTCTCAAAATTTTCTATAGAAATTTTAGATATGCAAAGGATGAAGTTTAAGTTGATTGTCCGTATCTAAGTAGAAATCATAATTCCCATTTCCTATCTTTTTGAGCGTGGTAGTTGCATCTTCATCACCTTCCTCGGCCAATCCTTTCAGTTGCGATACATAATCGGTAATGAGTTCTTTAAGCAACATATTTTTCTTCATAAGGTTTTCCATACACTCCTTGCCGTAGTAGTCAACGGAAATGTTGGGGTGCAACCCATATTTCCTATATACGTCCGTCATTACTTCTTTAACTATTTCTTCCGTACACTTTTCGTTTTGCTTCACATCCAACACAACAATAGCATCATGAATACTAATCACCTTGAATTTCTTGGCGTATAATTCAGATAGGATTTTGCCAAACAACTCACTCTCTATCTTCATCATGTCATTTGCGAGTTTGGTACGATTATCTTTCTTGGATTCTCGTACAACTTTATAGACGTTCGGAAACTCTTTTGCAAATATCTTGGCGTACTCCTTTCCTCTTGCCGTTAATTTCTTTGAATAAAACACTTCTCTGAACATCAAGACTTTAATGTCTGAACGCAACAATCCCTTTTCTTCTATAATGTCGTTTGGTATGGCAATATTCCAAAATAAACCCATCGAAGTTAAGTACATATAATATAGCACATCCGTTGGGATATCATTTATGCCAATTTTACTTATATTGTTCTTAATCAACACTTTGCAAAGAAATCGCCTAACATTATGAGATTCTACATTAGACATATATAATTGCTCGTATATTGGATAGACTTTATTCATTAAAGATGTGGGAATCTTATAATAATCCATAAGAATGGAATTAAACAACAAAGGATGGGAGTTATGTATGTCTAACGAATACCTAATGTTAAGAAAAGGTTTCAATAATCTTGGTGTAGACGTAGCTATGGAGTATATTCTCTTGTTGTCATCAACAGAAGTTATACGAAAATCACCATCCAAATATCTATCTATTACCCTTACATAGTAGTCTTTTGATTTATCTGAAGGAAAAATATGAGAAGTGACAAACGAAACAGCTTCATCTATGTATTGCAGTTTAAGGAATTTGAGGCTGTCATTGTAACGAGAATATAGGAAGTCATTATCAAGCCTTTGTTTGTTGTCTTGTTCTTCTTGGGTTTTGTATGGCAAAAGGCACTTGGTAAGTTTGTCGTCATAATCCGATAGATAAGATGAAGGGCGCAATGTATATGTAAACTTTACGTTCGGTGCAAAATAATATCCGTATGTTTTTTCCTCCAAAGAGTAATAGCCATCTGAATGTAATATGCCCATCTTATATAAGTTATCCAACATTTTCTTATAATCTTTGCCAAAGACATTTTGAAGAATGGAAGAGTGAAGATATGCAATTCCATTGTCGTTGTTAAGGACACGCTTAATTATAGTATGAATTAGGAATTCATATTTCTTTGCCAATAACTTTTCACGCTTTACAACCGTTTTCTTTTCCGCTTTTGGCTCATCACATTCAGACTTTGGAGCATTAGGCAACTGTATCTTGGGCATTATCATAGGAGCGGATTTAGAATATAAGCCGTATGTGTTTTCGGCCTTTACATAATGGCTTGCTATTTCATCAATGGAATAATCCTTTAACCCCCATATTTTCTTTGTACAAAAGGATTTTTTCATTTGAGCGTGATATTTATATTAAATAGCTGTAAGTTCAATAAAGTTCAAATAGAAATGGCCAAAAGACATAGTAGAAAAGTGTCGGATGCGACAAAATTCAAAATGAGCATAGCGAAACAAGGAAGAAAGAACCCTATGTTTGGCAAGCAACATAAGAAAGAAACTAAGGAAAAGATTAGCAAGGCGTTAACCGAGTATTGGCGCACTATTTTACCCCTTAATTCATAATTTAGGGTATAAGTTCCTATATTTCCAACTTCAACGCAAGTAAATTTCATATAATCAATTAGTTATGCGAGTAATACACGAATTATAGATTCTCTAAAACAAACACATATTACCGTTGCTCGTTTATCTGTTATCATCTTTTTTCGGTTTAGTTATTATATAGCCTTGCCTTATAACACATTTATCCGTTGTTATAGTACCCATCTTAGATAGATTATTCTTTGTCTTATAATATGAAATGCCTAATTCATCTTCCGTAAAGTCATCAAACAGCCGTGAAATACTGCCGTAATACAAGTGCTTGTCTCCTATTTGGAGATGCACTACTTTTCGCTCTTGTTTCTTCTTTCCTTCCATAGTTTCAATGATATTGAGAACAAAGATAATCTTTTTCATTCATATATTGCATATTTGCCTATACTTTAGTTTTCTTTAGCTGTAGATATTTGGCTATTATTTAATATATGCCTATATTTGCAGTGGGTAAAGGAAATAAATCATTCACAATTAAACAAATAAAGTTATGATACAAGCAATCGTAGTTAAAGGCACAACAGCAGTAAGGGCAACAGTAATCGCCAACCGCACAAAGTCCGATGAAATGGGGGTAATGAAAGCTCTAATGATAGAGAATTTGAAATCAAAACTTCAAAATGGCATTGCTCACTTCACTTTCATCAAGAAAAATGGAGAGTTAAGAGAATGTTGGGGTACAACGCAAAAGAATCTTGCAAAAGCTAAGACAAATGGCAACGGAGAAAGCAGAGAGAACTATTGCACAACAGCATATTTCGATGTAGAGAAAGGGGCTTGGCGAAGTTTCAGATGGGAATCTTTGGTTGAGGTCTTTTAATTCAAATTACAAAGGGTGTCAGCTTGCGGCATCCTTTTTTTATCTTGTTGACTGTCAAGCAAAAAAACATTCGGCTTTAGCATACTTTAGGCCTAATGATTTGGCTATAATTAAATATATGCCTATCTTTGTAATGTAAATAAGAAACGAAATAAAAACAATAAAATAAGGTATGGCAACGATGGAGACTATCTATAAGGCATTGGAAACAATGAAAAAACATGATTGGTATTGGATGATGGCGGATTATTCACATCCATCTATTGACTATGCACGTGGAAATATGAGATATTTCGTTGAATTGGTTGCTACTATTTCTGACGCAAGCATAAGAAAGGCTTTGCGTGATTTATGGGTTGCAACTTATGAGAACGTACACGCCAATCTCTTCGTCCGAAACGAAGAAGCCAACAAGCAATATGAAGTGAAAAAAGCTGAATTGATGGCAATAATACTTCCATCAGAAAATGGCCAAAAGATGGCTGCATAACAATATTCACTTTCTCCACAGATTTGAATATGAACTAAAAATCAAGAAATTACAGATATAGTAAGGTAAAAGTCATTCAAAAACAAGTCAAATCATGTAAAAGTGAACTTTATGAAACAAATAAACCATAGATACCAAACATCAGATTATATGGAGTGGGATGTAATGTTGTCTCTAATCCGAAAACTATATCGAGATAAAAATTACCGTATGTCTTTGTTAATAGGTTGCGGTTGTTTCTTTGGTCTTAGAATATCTGATATTCTTTCCTTGACATGGGAAATGCTGTTGAATGACGATAGATTTGTACTGAATGAAAAGAAAACAGGGAAGCGGCGCATTGTGAAAATCAATGCAGACTTTCAAAAGCATATTTTGCAATGTCATGACGCATTGAAAATAAGCAATAATGGCGAAAAGTGCTTTATTAGTCAGAAGAAGATGGTTTATTCCACGCAACGTATAAATGTTCTTTTTAAAGAGATTAAGAAGCAATACGGTTTGAAGATAGAACATTTCAGCACTCATACAATGAGAAAGACATTTGGCAGAAAGGTATTTGAAAGTGCAGGTGAAAATGCAAATATGGCGTTAATGAAGTTGTCTGAACTGTTTAATCACTCCAATGTTAGCATAACGAAAATATATTTAGGTATTCGTGAGCAAGAACTATTGGAAACATACGATTTATTGGACTTTTAAGTCTAAATTGCAGACATTTGCAGTTTTATTTCAAGCAAACGAGCGTCTTTCCAAAGAAAATCGCTATCTTTGTTGCGCACATTAGCAAATAGTGTGCGGACATATTGAAAGAAAGCGCATTTTCGCTTTATCTCGTAAGCGTGAACTTCGACAACTCACAAAGTAAGAACGGGATAATGTGGGAAGGACGCTCTCTTGGTGTGTATTCGTATATCAACACGAAATACATCCAAGTGGGGTTGTCTGTTCTCCTTATTCTTCTTACAGGGAGTCGAAGCCCTACGCTTGGAATAAGGCTGAATGATGGCCTCACTTTTCTTCTTTATGCCTTTCATTTTTAATACTTAATCGCATCGCAGGGCCATAGATGCTAAATACAAGTATTATGGCACAAAAAGAACAGAAAGAATCAGCCATTAAAAGCCTTTACGGACTCTGTAAGGAAAATCTTACACTTTCAGTTGAATTATGTGGAAATATCATCGAAACTATTTCCCAATGTTATCATACTGCAACAGAAGAACCTTCAGAGGAAGAAAAATTCTTAGTCAAAGAGTTGGCTTCTTTCGTTAGAGGAATCAAAGACGAGAGGAACAAAGAGGAGAGAAATAATCAAGGTGTATAATTTGTAATAAAATTAATGATGAAAAAATTTATTTACTTCTTGAGTATGATAGCTTTTGCTGTCATCTTTACAACAGCATGTGGCAATCATACCTCAAATTCTGTTGAGGACATTGAAACTTCGGATTCCTATAAACAGAAAGGATGGTTTAAATTGAATGACCAATATAGAAACAGAGTATGTATAATCAGCGATAATTACTACATGATTAATGATGTACCTGTGGTATTACAATTAACTATAGTGGAATGGAGGGAATCTGACGGATATAAGCAAATGGCATATCTTACGCTTGCGGATGCTTCAAAGACAGATAATCCGAGAAATCCGTCATTCAATGAAAAAATGACAACCGTTAGTACAATGTTAGATGGGGAAAACATTCTCATAAATACAGAACGCCCCGTAGACAATTTAGTTAATCTTGCAGATGACCAAGCTGCTGTTGACTTGTTGCACAAATTGATGGCAACAAAGAAAACTACTTTTGAGGTTAAATTAGTTGATGGTGATGTACTTACATACACATTTAGTACATATAATGATACATCTAAGTAGTATCATTCATTTAAAGAGGTTGGTCAGCAACGGCCAACCTTTTCTTTTACCCTAAATATTCAAAAACAATCAGAAGTGAATATCTAAAATCTACATAACTAATTGATATGCAGTAAAATACATATTATTCATAGATAATGAGCCTCAAAAAACATTCATTTTCCATTAAAATGTAAGGTTTTTGAGCATTTTTCTCTTTTAATTTAGTGTTCATCAATATATCGCCAAATCCCTTCAAGCATTTTCAATTTATCAAAGTCTCCTTTTTCTTCCAATTCCTTTCTTGCCTTATTTCGTCGTTCTTGTTTTTGTTTCTCTGCAATCTTTAAGAAATCCTCTTGGCCCGTGATTAGTGCCTTCTCGTTTGCCTTGTAGATATTTTCTATGTCAAACTCTTTCAAGTAAGTTTCTATTTCGGATGGATTGCGTCCCATATTTTGAGCGATTAGACCCATCGGCACATTCGCATGATAAAGGGCTGAAGCATAGCTATGCCTTGCACAGTAGAAAGTTATACCCTCTGCAAATCCCAATCGTTTGGCGATACGTTTCAGATTTACATTTACCATATAATTCATATATGTCATACGGCCAAACTTCTTTCCTTCCGTATCATCGTCTTTATCGAAAATTGGAAATAAATAATCTTCTAATTCATCCTCGTCTAGTTCATCACTTTCATCAATATAACTTCCAAACGGATTTAGGTATGGTATAAGATAACGAGCATCTACAATTACTCTTGTCGGATGCGTTGTTTTATGCCTCGTTATATTTATTTCATAGCATGGCAATTTCCTTAAATGAGACATGGCATAATTGTAGTCGTGTTCTGCCGAATCTTTCACAAACTTTTCTCTGTCCGTTACTTGGATTAAATGTATATCTTTCTTTTTCAAATTCGCAAGGTCAACAAGTGCCATACCTTGAAGATGATAACTACAAAGGAACAAAGCAAGAGAAAACTGTTCGGCATTGATCGGTGTCAATTTCGTTGTTCCTCTTGGCTTAAATTTTTGGTTTACCCAATACTGCCTTTCTTTAAGTTCGCCATACACATCATTATTTTCTATTCCATATTTTCCATACCTATCAAGATAGTACACCATTAAAGAAGTAATCTCTTGCAAGGTCAACGCTCGTTTCCTTGTTTGACAATTCAGTTTCTTACTAAATTGAAAAGTTGCAAACGGAGTTTCTTTTATATACTCCTTAGTTATGGCATAGTTAAAGATAGCTTGGAAGTTATCAAAAAACTTTCGGATGGAATTGTCTGCATAATGGCAACGCAGATATTCTTCAAACGACCGAAGCCAATTTGTTGTCACCTCAAACAACTCTAAGTCCTTGCCATTGGTATATTTCTTTATACGGTTAAGTAAAGTTCTATATCCAACAGCTGTATTATACTTACCCTTCTCAACTTTAAAAAAGTTGATTCTTTCTTCAAATAAAGAAAACAACGTTAGCCGTGTCGGTGATGTCTTTTGCAAATCTGAAATTATTGTTGAGGCTGAATAATCCTCTCTGCCTTCCAAAGACAAAACGTAATTCTGTGCATCTGCCAATTCTTTCGTGATAATGGGGTTGAGGCTGTTTGCACGTTTGCCTTTTACTCGTTGTTTGTCATCACTCCATTCTTGAGGCTTGCAAGATATGCCCATGCTTTTGTACTTGCGTTTGCCATTGTAGCAAATACGTAGCATAATCGGATGCTCACCATTGGCAAGCGTCTTTGAAGTGTAAAGTATCGCTGAAATAGTAGGCAAGTTCCGTTTCATATCCTTGTTTTTAGTTTACCTTGTGGTTTACATTTTATAGCGTAAAACCTACATTTGGTTTACATTGCAAAGATAAGAAATAAATCTTAATTTTCTATATTTCAGCGATATATAAATTATTTATATTTTTCTATTTATTCCCAAGGCATATGAATAGTAGTTTCTTCCTTCTCATTTATACATATATATTATATGGTAATCTCCCCTGAGCCGAAGCAGCGGTGGTGCAGCTCGTCATAGACCACGCAGAATTGTCCCGGTGCCACGCCATGTATGGGTTCACGGGAGTGCATCATGTAAGTGCCGTCCCCCCTAGCCTCTAGCCAACCTCTGTGAAACTCGGGCGTGTGGCGTATCTTGAAGGTCACCTCCTCCGCGGGGAAAGCGTTGCCCGTCAGGAAATGGAAGTCCGTCAGGGGGAAATCGCTCTTGTAAGCCGTGGCGGGGTCATAACCATGGCTGACGTAAAGGATGTTGCGCTCCACGTCTTTCTTCACCACGAACCAAGGGCCACCGCCCATGCCAAGCCCCTTGCGCTGGCCTATAGTGTGAAACCACAGCCCCTTGTGCTCGCCTATTTTCCGTCCCGTCTCCAGCTCGATGATGTCTCCGGGTTGCTCGCCCAGGTATCGCTCTATGTACTGGTTGTAGTTGATGTTGCCCAGGAAACAGATGCCCTGGCTGTCCTTGCGCCTGGCGGTCACGAGATGTTCCCGCTCGGCTATCTGCCTCACCTCGTCTTTCACGTGGTGGCCTATCGGGAAAATGGCCTTCCGCAGCTGCCAGCTCTCTATCTGCGCCAGGAAGTCCGTTTGGTCTTTCACGGGGTCGGGGCTGGTGGTAAGCCATTTCTCGCCGTCTATCATCTCGGTCTGGGCGTAGTGACCCGTGGCTATCAGGTCATATTGATAGCCCTTCTTCTCGTGGAAAGCCCCAAACTTGATGAGCCTGTTGCACATCACGTCTGGATTGGGCGTATAGCCCGCCTTCACCTTCTCCATGGTGTAGCGGGTCACCTGCCGCCAGTATTCCTTGTGGCAGTCCACCACCTCCAGGCTACAACCGAAACGCCTGGACACGGCGGTGGCCATCTCCAGGTCTTCCTCGCTGCTGCAGTCCCATTCCTCCTCTTCCTCGGGACCTATCTTGATATAAAAGCAGTCAGGCGTGAGCCCCGCTTGCGCCAGTTCCCACACCACAACGCTGCTGTCCACGCCGCCCGAGAGCAGCACGGCCACCCGCTTGTCTCTGATTTCTTCCAGGTTCATGCCGCGAAGATAATCATTTTCCTCGAAACCGGGACCATGCATGGAGGTAAAATCGAGATCCCCGCGTGACAGCCGCGCGAACCTCAATGAGACCCGACGGAAATACCATGAGGCAACCAGGGATTGCCATGGCGGCTATAAGTGACACGCAAGTGATTTCCACTGGCGCGGGGAACGGAGGGGGAAGAATGTCAAGAAATCATACTTTCGCGCTTTCGCGGGGGCAAAAGCCCGAAAACGCCCATGTACAGGCTACGGGAAACGAAACTAGTTGCGAAGGCCGATGAAACTAGTTGCGAAGGCCGATGAAACTAGTTGCGAGGGCCAATGAAACTAGTTGCGTTCTTCAAGTCACCCAGGAGCGGTGGGAGGCACTCAAGCGGGAGGAAACGTTTTGTATAAATTTTTCATCGTTTCAAGAACATGGGCGCCGCGGACACGGCAATCCCCCACTCCATGCCTCCCTTTGGGAAACAGGAATGGGGGATTGGATATCGGGAAGAAGCGGGGTTACTTCACCACTATCTTCTTGCCGCCCTTGATGTAGATGCCCTTGGGCAGGCTGGCGCCGTCGGGCATCCTCACGCCTTGCAGGTTGTAGATGGGCTGGTCTTGCCCATCACCCTCTGCCTCCACGCTCTCTATGCCGCTGGTGCCCGTGAGCATGTAAAGGTCAACGGCAATGAAACCGTCCAGCACGCCAGGTTCCTCGTTGCTGAAGCCCAGGGTCAACGTATATAGGCCTCCTTCCAGGTCGCTGAACTCAAAGGGCACCTCGATGACCTCGCCCGCCTTGATCTCCACAAGATCGAGATCCACGTTAGACGGAGACGGACCGTCAAGGATGATCCTCAGCCTGTCGGCATAGTCTTGCCGCGTTTGGTTGGCGATTGTCATCACGCCCTTGATCTTGTCGTCTGTCACATCATATCCTCCATTTTCGAGAGCCGTACTGTTCTCCACCACGCAGTCTACCACGGCCAGGCGGTAGGGTATCAGCCTGATAGGGCCATAGGACACCTGGTCCACGCGGGTATCGGAGACGTGATAGCTCACCTCCAGGGTGTACAGGTAGTCGAGGGCGGACTCAAGGTCCCACACGGGCAAGTCCACCTCGGCGGTCTCGCCCGCCTTGATGCTCACGGGCTCAGCGTGAGTGCTCACCTCCTCTTGGTCAGCTCCTCCTTCCTGTTGCCTGTAGAGCGTGATGACGATATCGCCATCATAGTCGCCGGCGCTCTCGTTGGTGACCATCAATGTGCCCGTGAGCTCCTTGCCTATCGCCTCATAGCCCGTGGCCGCGTCGCCAGAGCAGTTCATGTGGCTGAAGTCTATGTCCAGGTGGTAGGTTTCCGTCTCGTCACCAGGAGCGTGGTTGGTCAGCCGCGCCGTGGTGCCGGCTATCTCCATCTCCAGGTAATACTGTTCAGACCTGTCCATGGGCATCCAGGGCATCGTCTCGCCCACTCTGTTCACCAGCTTCACCTGGTAAGTGCCGTCGGCCAGGCCTTGTCCCAGGGGTACGGTCATGCCGTCTTGGCCGAAGCCCATGTTGGGCTCGAATGTCTGGGTGACAAGAGGCGTGGAAAGCACCAGCCTGTCGTCGGCATCATAATAGCCTATGCCCACCTGCATGGTCAAAGGCTCGGTGGTGAGGTTGAGGAAACTCACGTCCACAGGTACCATAAAAGGGTCTGAGGAGCTTGCCCTGGTCACCTCGGCCTTGTTGGCGGCCAGGTAGGTGACGGTCAACTGGTTTGCCGCGCACGCGGTCGCTCCCCATGCCACGAAGGCCACAAGAAGCGTGCAAAAATGGAGTAAAGTCTTTCTCATAGTCAATAATATTAGTGAATAATAGTTAATGATATTGGCAAACGTTTTCACATGGATACGCCCGTTTCTCACGGCTTTTGCAAAGATAAAGGCTTTTACCCCCCCCAACTATTTTGGAATTATTTACGATGTTTTAACACAAATTCGGCGGGCCTTGCCTGTTCCATGACACGGCAATCCCCCACTCCATGCCTCCCTTTGGGAAACAGGAATGGGGGATTGGATATCGGGAAGAAGCGGGGTTACTTCACCACTATCTTCTTGCCGCCCTTGATGTAGATGCCCTTGGGCAGGCTGGCGCCGTCGGGCATCCTCACGCCTTGCAGGTTGTAGACAGGCTGGTCGGTCTCCGCCTCGCCGCCTACCTCTACGCCCTCAATGCCGCTGGAGTTGTCCTTGAGGGTAATGAATGAGGAGCATATATCTGGAGCGTATTCGCCTGCGGACATGTACTCAACAATCACCATGTAACGCTTAGAGTAATCCAGGTTGGAGAACTCGAAAGGCACGTCCACGGACTCGCCCGCTTTCACTTCCACGAAAATCGTGTTGGAGCTTGCCGGGTAGAGTTTGTGGTTGCCACCATCAAAGTAAAGCCCGCAGGTGATGTGGTCCATGAAGTCCTCCTCGCCCTTATTGATAACGCTCATTGTGCCCTTGATGGAGTTGCCACTCACCTCGTAACCAAGTATCTCGCTGCCTGTTGCGCCGTCAAACTGGAATGTAGCGTCCAGCTCCTGTGTTTTCATCTCGCCTATGGTAACCTGCTCGGAGTAGAATATCTCGCCCGTGGTGGCATTGGCCAAGCCCACGCGATACGTACCTTTCCGTTCGGGTGTCCAGCTGAAAACATAGTCGTCCGTCGCGCCTGGGTCGAGGTTAAGCCCTATGCCCGACAAGATGTCATTGTTCACGAAGAAGGCGATGTCTTGCGTATAGGTATCGCCCGAGTTGGTGATGCTGTAGGTGAAGCTCTGCATGGAGCCAACGGACAGGTTGCCTTGCAAGTCCACGCTGTTCACGGCAATGCCCGATTGGGGAGCGCGATTGGTGATGGTGGCCTTGTTGTCGCTCACCCGCATTTCCAGGTAATACTTGTCGGCGTTCTTCAGCGGGGTCCACTCATCAGAGCCATTCACCTGGTGTACCATCCGGAGTGTATAGTTGCCAGCGGTAATCCCTTCGCCCACGGTCAGCGATTTTGGGCCTTTGTCTTGGGTAGACCATCCGTAGCTTGTCCCTATGGCGGAGGTAGCCAAGCCCGTTTGGCTCACGCCCCACAGCTGGTTGTCCTCATCATAGATGGCGATGCCCACATTCACGGAAAAGGTCTGGGTAGTCATGTTCCACATATCATAATCAAGAGGCAAGGAGAAGCCTGCGGCGAAAGAGTTTCTCTCAACGCTCTCCGCCGTGCAGGAGAAAGTCTCCAGGGTCAACTCAGCGGTCTCTTGCAACGTGCCGCCCTGATTGGGTTGCATGCCGATAATGGCCACCTCATCCATGCTGAAGCCACCAGAGCCGTTGTTGCCGCCCGTGCCATGGTCATCGGGGTTGAGCAGCGTGAGACGGAAGAAGCCATCGCTCATGCCACCCCATCCCCAGTTGATATGGAAAAGGCCTTGGCCATCGTAGCCATCGCACACGAAAGCGTGCCCCACCTGGCCAGAGGCACTTTCCGAGAAACCAGACAAGTAAACCGGACGTTGGGCGGCCAGTTCGTCATAAACCATCTTCTCCCAGTCGGCGTTGGCATAGTCCTCCCGATAAACCAAGCAGGCAGCACCATCGTAGTCGAAATAGCTCTTCAAGGCATTGAGCATGGCCCCGTCACCCGCACCAGAGGAGTTATAAGAATAGTTCATTTTCACCGACTTGCCGCAAAGCACCATCAACTGTGCCACGGCCAAGGCGGCGGGATCATCCTCCGCCTCACTGCCCGTATAGGTGAGCTGCATGGCGTCCCAGTCCAGCGTCACGGGGTCAGCGCCGGCTATCAACTCGCCGGTGGACATCTGGTAGGCGGGAATGGCCTTGGTCTCCGCCACGGGCCACTTGTGGTAATACATGATCTGTGCCATGGCCGTGGCCACGCATCCCGTCACGGAGCGGCCTGGTTCACCCGTGATGGTGGGACACATATAATTATATGGTTCCATCTGGTTCCACTGGGTCTCCACCATGGGGGCTATGGCAGCGTAACTTGTGGAGGCTGCCACCGCCAACGACGGATTTTGCTGTATCATCTCAATCTGCTGGGCATAGCTCTCCAGCATGGCCTTGGCGGCGGGAGCCATCTCCCGCTCGGAGAAGTCACCACGGTCGGCATAGGCCAAGATGGGACTCACGGCATCATCGCCGGCCACGATGACAAAACCCTTATCGTTTCCCACGTTGAACACATAATACAGCGAACGCGCCTCAGCGGCCTTGCCAGGCTGGGCGTATGCCATGTTGAGGGAATGCCTCACGGGGAATGCCCTTGGAACTCAAGAATGCGTTGGCCTGCTTGAGGGCGGCATTTCTGTCCACAGGTTTTCCCCATGCCACGAAGGTCACGAGAAACAAGGAAAATAGGAGTAAAGTTTTTCTCATAGTCAATACAGGTTAATAACAACATTACATTCGATCCGATTTTGAATATTTTTACAAAGGTAAGGATTTATTTTACCCCTCCATAAAACTTTTATCACTTTTACGGATTTTTAACCCTTTGCCATGCAAGATAGTAGTTGAACGGCAGAAAACAAGAAAAGCGCGGCGACCTCTCTCCGTCGTCGCGCTTCTTTTAACATGGGTTCAATCCTGGGCGGGGATTACCCCGCTGCCGGGAATTGGATTACAGCTTGTTGCCTTCCTTGGGGAACACCACCGTGGGCTGGAATGTCTTGGCCTCGTCGAAATCCATCAAGGCATAGCTGATGATGATAACCGTGTCTCCCACTACCACCTTGCGAGCGGCGGCTCCATTGAGGCACACACATCCGCTGCCCCGCTCGCCCTTGATAACATAAGTCTCGAAACGCTCGCCGTTATTATTGTTGACGATTTGCACTTTTTCCCCCGCTATCATATTGGCCGCGTCGAGCAAGTCCTCGTCTATCGTGATGCTGCCCATGTAGTTGAGATTGGCCTCGGTGACGGTGGCGCAATGCAGCTTGCTCTTCAACATCTCTATCATCATGCCTTGGCCTCCTTATATTTAATATGGTCTATCAGGCGAATGGGCGTCTTGCCGCAATAGACGGTCACGCAACCCACCACGTAGTCGCTATCTTGCCAGTTGGCGACAGGCAACAGCGTATTGCCGTCCACTATCTCGAAATATTCCACTTCAAGCCCCCGCACGGCGTTGATGGCATTTACCACCCAATCATGCAGCCCGGCTACAGACATATCCCGCGCCTTCTCCACGCTAGCTTTCAACACCTTGTATATCTGTGGAGCAATGGCCCGCTCGTCGGGAGCCAGCAAAGTGTTGCGGCTGCTCATAGCCAGCCCGTCGGCCTCCCTTACTATGGCACACTCCACTATCTTGATGTCCATGGCGATATACTTCACCAACCGCTTCACCACAGCTATCTGCTGCCAGTCTTTCTCTCCGAAGTAAGCCCGCTGGGGCTTCACGATGTAAAACAGGCGGCTCACCACCTGGCAAACGCCATTGAAGTGGCCGGGACGCTTGGCTCCTTCCATCACCGTGGTGACAGGCGGGAACTCGAAATGCCGCTCATCTGGCGTGGGATACATTTCCTCCACGCTGGGAACGAACACCACATCCGCCCCGCAACGCTCCAACAGCTGACAGTCAGCGTCTAGCGTACGGGGGTAACGCTCCAAGTCCGCGGGGTCGTTAAACTGAGTGGGATTGAGAAACACCGATACCACGGTGAAGCCGTTTTCCTTGACGCTGCGCTCCACCAACGACGCATGTCCACGGTGAAGGGCGCCCATCGTGGGAACGAGACCTACTTGCTTTCCCTGCTTGCGAGCCTGGAACAACACGTTTTGCAATTCTACGTTCTTGCTGATGACTAACATAACCTATCGAAATATAGTTTGTAAATCGGGCTGCAAAATAACCACTTTTTTCTTAAATAAGGAAGAATAATTATAAAAATATGCCAATTCGAGTGCCCTTTTAACCCGTTTTTCAAGAAAAGGCGCGGCTGTGTGAAGTTTTTTTAGTACCTTTGCATCTACTTTTTACAAGAAGCACAGAACTACAATGGCTAAGAAGATTTTATTCATCAACCAGGAAATCACCCCCTACGTTCCAGAGAACGCCGTCTCGAACACGGGACAACTCCTGCCCCAGAAAGCGCAGGAAGCAGGGTGCGAAATACGCACCTTCACCCCGAAATGGGGAACCATCAACGAGCGCAAGGGGCAGTTGCACGAGGTGATTCGCCTATCGGGCATGAACCTGGTCATTGATGAGATAGACCACTCACTGATTATCAAGGTGGCCTCGATACCCGTCACCAGGCTGCAAGTCTACTTCATCGACAACGACGACTACTTCAACTCTCGCAAGATGGCCGCGGACGAGCAGGGAAAGGAATATGACGACAATGGGGAGAGGGCCATCTTCTACGCCCGCGGCGTGCTAGAGACAGTGAAGAAGTTGCGCTGGACGCCCGACATCATCGTATGCCAAGGATGGATCAGCGCCGTTGTGCCTCTCTTCGTAAAGACCGCCTACAAGGAAGAACCTTCATTCAGCGAGTCGAAGGTGATAACCACCCTCTACGGCAACCAACTGAAGGAAAGCCTGGGCGACAATTTCAAGCAATGCCTGCCCTATAGGGACGCGACGGCGGAACTACTGGCTGGATACGCCGACCAGTTTGACTTCGCCGAGCTGAACAAACTAGCCATAGACTACAGCGATGGCATCATCGCGGGAGATGGCGACGTAAGTCCCGAAACGCTGGACTACGCGAAAAGCAAGGGAGTGCCAACACTGGACTACCCTGGTAAAGATAACGTCGAGGCCTGCCTGGAGTTCATCCAGCGAACCTGCGGCGAAAAGGAATAACATATCCATAACCAGTTCACAACATGAATTTGAAGAATGTGGCCGTGATAGCCATGGCAGCCATGGCATTTACGGCATGTGACACCACCACAGGCGACGTGGGATTCTCGCTCACGGATGAAGCCGACAGGCTGGTCATCTCTGATGCCGTTTATGACGTAACTTCTCGATCTGTCGTCTCAGGTGCCGTAACCACCCGAAACAACGAATGTATCGTGGGAAAGGTGAAAGACCCAGAGACCAATACCTACGTGAAAGGTGACATGATGGCGCAGTTCGTGCCGCTGAGAGACTACTCCCTGCCCGAGCTGGACAACATCACCAGCCTGGACGACGAGGATAAGGTGATAGCGGACTCCTGCTACATAGGCCTTTTCTATACCACAACCTACGGAGACACCTTGTCCCCCATGAAGGTGGCCGCCTATGAGCTGACCCGCCCACTGGAGGAAGGAGTCACCTATAAATCCGATTTTGACGTGTTCGAGAATGGTTACGCCAGCCGGGACAACTACCACGTCAGCCGCTCCTACACGCTCGACCACCCCAACGACATGATACAGATACCCCTGAACAAGCCTTACACCAAGGACGGGGTGACCTACAACAACTACGGCACATACCTGATGCGCCAATATTACGAGCACAGGGAGAATTTCGAGACCTTCTACCAATTCCTGCATAACGTCTGCCCAGGCTTCTACGTGGAGAACACCAGCGGACTGAGCAACATGGCCAACGTATTCGTGAGCGAGCTGTATATCTACTTCCGCTACAGAGGCATAGAGAAAGACCAATATGGCAGGGACAGCGTGGCCCATTACGTAGGCTACTCCCGTATAGACGGCACCGAGGAAGTGCTGCAAATCAACAAGGTGACCAACGACAAGAAGCAAATGGAGCAGCTGGCGGCAGACGAGTCTTGCACTTACGTAAAGACGCCCGCGGGCATCTTCACCGAGCTGACGCTGCCCGTGGACGATATCATGAACGGACATGAGAAAGACTCGCTCAACACGGCCAAGATGGTATTGCAGTGCTACAACAACGAGAAGGACGACTATAGCTTCGACGTGCCGACCACCCTGCTCATCTTGCAGAAAGACAGCCTTGAGAAATTCTTCGACGAGAACCAGTTGGTAAACTACCAACGCTCGTTCCTGGCCTATTACAACAAGAACACCGCAGGAAGCGGCGACTACAACGCCTACACTTTCAACAACATAGGCGGACTGATAACAGAGATGTACAAGAACAAGGGCAAGAGCGCGGACTGGAACAAGGCCATCGTAGTGCCCGTGAAACTATATACCTCGACCTCTGGCTACGGAAGCGGCACCGTCATTTCCAAGCTCACCCATGACATGTCGCTCACCTCGGCCAAACTGGTAAGGGGTACCGAAGCCAACCCCATCAAACTGACCGTGGTATACAGCCGCTTTGAGCAATAGCCACCAATCCAAGCGGACATGGCAGACAACTATCTGGAGCGAAGACGCGAGCAATACGAGAAAAGGAAGCAAGAGTGGCTTCGCAAGAAAAGACATTTACCCAAGACCAACGCCTCGCCCTCGGTAAGAAAACCCGAGGACGAGGCGTTATGATTTCCAAAACAAGTTATTTCCCCGATGAAAACAACTTGTTTTGCTAAGCAATTCAACTTGTTTTGGTGACCAATTCAACTTGTTTTGCTTATCAAAATAAGTTGAATTGATTATGCCCATCCACTTCCACTCCCCCGCAACCGCATTTCTCGCCACCCATCACATATCGCTCCCAAAAGTCAGTACTACTGTTCTGGGATTTTAGTACTACTGCTTTTCGTTTTCAGTACTACTGATATTGAATTTCAGTACTACTGCGTTTTTTCACCGACAATTGATTTGACGGAAAGCGGTAGAAACACATTCTTGCGTCTCAACAAACCGCCAGGCCTTCGCAAGCGGCAATTTTATTCGGCAATCTTGCTCGGGGAGACGCGGCACGCCGAGTCTCCACAACCAGAAGCGCATGATGTTGCCGTCTTGCGACGATACTCCAGCCGTCATGGGCAAAAAGAAATAGACCTTGAGAAAACGCCCCGCACACCCACGCAAAACAAAAGGGAAGCCCCCTGGATGGAGGCTTCCCCTTGATATAAATCCTCGTCTGCCGTTTACTTGGCGGGGTAAACATACTTATCTCCCGTCTGGCGAATGATTTCGCGGGCGAACTTCTCCGTGTAACCAGGACGCTCAGGAGTCTCTCCCAATCCCTCGGCGTTGCGGATAAACTTACCGTTGGCTTCTGGTTTCACCACCATGTCATTATATTTCACTATCAGGTGGATGGCCAAATCTTTCCAGCAAGCCAGCATGTCTTGAGCTTGCTCCACGCTATAGTCGTTGAGATATTCCACGGCCTGCTCGGGAGCTTGCCCGTAAAGACGCATAGCTTCTTTCTCCACTTCTGCCTGGCGGGCGAAATAACCACGTTCCAAACTATCCCTGACTACTCGCAAAGAGGGGAAGAGTTGGTTGTAACGTGGATAGACCATATTGCTCACCCAGTTGCAAACCCAAAAAGCGTTCTTGTCACTAAAGGTCAGGTCATCGGCACCAGGCGTATTATAACACTCCGGACGGCGGGTCATACCGCAATAAACCGGCGTGTAGGCCACCATATTGGCATCGTCGTTTCCAAACCATAATACACCGCCTATCTCACGGGGAAGCCAAGCGCGCATCTGGCTGACAAAAGTGAAAGCGGTCTGCTGCGTACTGGTGGGACGCTCGTTGAAATACTCCTTTCCGTCAATAGTGAACGTCAAGGGCGTAGGACGATAAGGCATCTCCCAAATACCACCTCCAATGTTCTCGCCATCGGCCACGGAAAGCGGAGTTCCTTCATAATGGTCACGCATGCAGGCCTCCAAGTCTTGCACGCTCACCTTGCGATTGGGGACAATCCAAAGCGGCATGTCTTCTGCGTTGGGGTCTTTGCCCAGCGCCCAGGGAAGCCAGGGGCTCATGTCCTTGAAATGATTGAAGAAAGACCAAACACGAGCGTCACAAAACCTGCGGCCCTCAAAATCGGGGAAAGCATAAGCCAACTTCCAGGAAAAGTCCTCATCCTTGCCGGAGAACCATCCTTGCTTGCGAGCGAACTTCACCACGTCCTTGGAATACATCACGTTCTTCTTGTCCTTCATGTCAAACTTACCGATACGGCTCTGGTTTGCATGAGCGCAAATAGCGTCATCGGGCACTCGCAAAGCTACCCACACTACTTTCTTGCTGCCGGCGCCCTGCCCCATCATCTCCATAATCCAAGCCTCGTTGGGGTCGCAGATGGAAAATGTCTCGCCGCTGGAGCAGTAACCATAGGTCTCCACCAAGTCTGTCATCACCTTGATGGCCTCTCGCGCGGTCTTGGAACGCTGCAAGGCGATATAAATGAGGCTGCCGTAATCTATCAGTCCCGTGGAGTCTACCATCTCTGGCCTGCCGCCATAGGTGGTCTCGCCAATGGTGACCTGGTATTCATTGATATTGCCTATCACGTTGTAGGTCTCCTCCGCCTCAGGAATCTCGCCCAAGTACTTATTGGTGTCCCAGTCCCTTATTGTGCGCATGGTTCCCTTGGGGTGCTTGCCCGCGGGATAATGGCTGAGGTCACCAAACATGCCATAGTTGTCCGCGTTGTAGGTACACATGACCGACCCATCCACCGAGGCCTTTTTGCCCACGATGAAATTGGTGCAAGCCCTCGAGCTTCCCGCATAGAGAAACAGGGAGAGCGCGGTAATCAAGAAATAAGTCTTACTCATATCTATATGCTTTTAATTAATATACAAATGTAGTGGTATACACTCTCTGGTTGCGACGATTGTCCGTGGCGATGAATTTCAATTGATGCGTCTTGCCCGTCTTGCGGACTGGCGCCTCACGCAGGTCACATCTCACCCATGCGCTTTTGGGCACTTCCTCAAACACCACGAAACGGCCGTCTATATATCCCTCATAGCTGGACAAGCCAGACTCCTTGTCGCTGACACTGATGGTGACACGCTGACTGGAAGTCCACGCTCCTTGCCCCACAGGCCCAACGGATGGGGCTTTATCGTCATAAGCCAACTCATAAGTAGCTCCAAGGTCGAAAGCGGAACCTGTCACCCAACCGTTACGATAGTCCCCGCCCATATAGCGAGGCGTTCCCCATGTGCTCACGACATAGAGCTTGCTGCTGTCTTCCACCGCTCGCATAAGGCGCAAAGATACCCTGGCCCGCTTGAGAAGCGGATAAGAGACATGGGTAAACCGATAAGCGTAGGAAAGCTCACCACGGCGCGCCTTGACTTGCGGACGCAATTCCACCGTCTCCGCCAAGGTTCCCCTGCCCAATGAGAGCTGGGCGCCAGGAACTTGGAACACACTAGGCCTGTCCCATCTCACCACATTGAACGGCTTGACTGGTCGTTTGCGTGGAATGACGGTTTTCTTTCCCTCCACGGAAAACTCATAGGTAGAGACATTGCCATGGATATCACTCAACACGTACTTGAGATGATAAACCCGCTCCTCGTTGAAATCCACCACTCCCCTTAAGGCATTGGTCTTGAATACGGGAAGCGTAAGGCCAGGCAAAACCCATGAACGCATATACCACACATTGGAGCGCAGGTAATGCTGATAGTCTCCCCAATAATTTACTTGCAAGTCAGTGCCTGCGGGTATCGTGGAAAGATCACTTTGGAAGACCAGCTGGTTGTCCACGAAAAGTTGGGTGAGACGCACACCATAATTATTATAGGTAGCCTCGCTGTAGTCGTTGGCCCAAATGGCAAAGCCCACTTTTCCCCAAGCGGTAAAACGAGAGGAGAGATGATGGGACGGGAAACCAAACACTTGCTTGCTGGCGGTGCCGTTGAAAACACCTTCCCCCTCCATTGGTGTGGCCATGAAGCCATGAGCCTGTGGAGGCGTGGTGTCTTTCACCAACCCTGGAATATACTGCAAGGCATCGTGCTTGGCCCAAGTACGATTGTCCAACAGCTCCAAATGCAGGTGTGGAGCTTGCGAGGCGCCTGTATTCCCACTTTGGGCGATGATATCACCCTGGGCAACAGGCACCTCGTAGGGTTTGAAACGAAAACATCCCGTAGACTGCCTGGACAGGTATTGGTGACGACGCAATACCGCCTTAATGCGGGGAGAGAACGCCTTCAAGTGACAATACACGCTAGTGTAGCCCTGAGGATGGCGCACATAGACCGCATTGCCAAAGCCGTACATTCCAACGGTGACTTGGGAAACATAACCATCACCGATGGAAAGCATGGCCTTTCCCTCTACCTGGCCCGTTTTTACGTCAATACCACCATGGAAATGGTTGGGTCTAGGCTCTCCGAAGTTACCCGCCAAGGTAACCTCGTAATGTACGGGACTGGAGAAAGTCACTTGCGCCGCCAATGCCAAAGAGGCGAAAAGCGCGCTCAGCATGCCTTGAAGCTCATATCGAGTCCCTTCACGCTATGGGTCAAAGCACCCACGGACACAAAGTCGACACCCTGCTCGGCATAATCACGGATAGTGTCAAACGTGATGCCGCCTGATGATTCCACCTCGTAGCGATGGGCAATAAGGTCTACGGCTTTCTTCGTGTCTGCCACGGTGAAATTATCGAGCATGATACGATCTATTCCCCCATGGTCAAGCACCTGTCGCAGCTCATCGAAATCACGCACTTCTATCTCTATCTTCAAGTCAAGCCCTTTCTCCTTGAGGTAAGCGTGGCAACGATCAATAGCGTTCTCGATACCTCCAGCGAAGTCTATGTGGTTGTCCTTGAGTAATATCATGTCAAACAGACCTATACGATGGTTCATTCCCCCACCAATCTTCACGGCCTGCTTCTCCAACATGCGCATGCCAGGAGTGGTCTTGCGGGTATCCAGCACGTGGGTGCCAGTTCCTTCCAGACGCTTCACGTAACGCTGGGTCATTGTGGCGATACCGCTCATGCGCTGCATAATGTTAAGCATGAGACGCTCGGTCTGCAGCAAGGAGCGCACCTTGCCCGTCACAATCATGGCGACATCACCTTTCTTCACATGCGTACCATCTTCCATCAACACTTCAACCCGCATGGTGGGGTCAAAACGGGCGAATACACGCTTGGCTACTTCCACGCCTGCCAAGATGCCTTCTTCCTTGATGAGCAACTGGCTCTTGCCCATGGCGTCTTCAGGAATACAGCACAAAGTGGTATGGTCTCCATCGCCGATATCCTCGGCGAATGACAAGTCTATCAACTTGTCTTCCAATTGGTCTACAGTCAACATTTTCTCTTGTCGTATTAGGTTTAACTTGCAGTGTGTTATCTCGTAGAGTTCAACCTACGTCCCAGATGATAGGCCCGCAGGATACCCTCTTCATCTCTCTTTATATCAATGCGCCCACCCAGCCATTCTGTCATGGGCAGCTCATCGCGGAACTCATAGTAGTTCACCACCTTGTCGGCGAATATTTCCACTACCGCTCTCATCAGCGTCATCTTGTCTTCCACCACTATCTCGTGTGCACCACACCTACGCACCTCTTCCATTTTCAGCCTATCTATCCGTGTTCACTTGCTTTATCGGCCCTGCAGGAGTTATCCGTTTTGGGGCTGGGGCTTTCACTCCCTTGTTCACGGGAGGCATCGCATTCTTCTTCACGGGGCCTCTCAAAGGTCCGTTCTCCACGGGCAAAGGCTGACTCGGGCGCATAGGAGATGGCGAAGAGATATTGCTGGCAGGTTTTCCCAAACTATCCACGCCAAGGGGACGAGCCTTGTTGAAAGAAGGCCTTCTCACAGGTTGCCTGTCCCTGACGTGCATTTTGATAAGACGGATGTTCTGGATAATCATCAATTTAAACGTGGTCTTAGAGCCCGCGGGATCTCCAGGATTATTAAACATCATGTATCCGCTCACTTTCTTGATGCCCAGGCTATCCCTATCCTCCACCATTAAGCTATAGTGTTGTGAATTCTGTGGACGAACCATTTGGGAGGTCACGCTATCGTTGGCGAATTGTATCGCCAACAGGGCGATGCCATTGCGCATGCCATCCTGCATGAGAAACTTCGTATCAAACTCCAGCAAGAAACGGTCTCCTTTGTGGAAGCTGGTATCAGCCGCCATGGAGAAAGAGTAATAATTAAAGGGGTCAATCGCGGGAAGCACCATAGCACGTGCACCATTCCAGATATTGGCGGTATCGCCTTTCGCAGACTGCTCACCAAACTTCTCTAATTCAGTAACCGTGGCACCGAGGGAAACCGCTTCCTTGTTCAAGCGATCATAAAGATTCTCATACACCTTCTGCAGCAGTTCCGTATGCCGCGTATAATACACCATGGAGGAGTCAAACTGCGCTTGCGTCACCTCATGCTTGCGCAATACCGCCAACCGGTAGGCATACATGTCCGAGGAGGAAAGCCGTTCTGTCTCGGCGGCCGCTTGCGTAAGATGATAATCGTAGAGTATCTCCTCCATCTTTCCTTCTGACAAGACATCGGAAGGCAAAGATGGTTTGCATGACTGAAAGAGCGGCGCGATCGCAAACGCCATCATGAACAGGAGGGTAAAACGTAAAGAAGAGAAACGTTTCCGCATGTTTGCTCGTTATTTTTTCTTGTTTCCCTTTCCTATGTTCAAATCTTCTGTCAGGGAAAGCTCAAACTCCTTGCGCATCAACACCAATATGCTCAGCGTACCAGTGCAGACGCAGACATCAGCGAAATTGAATACCGGGGAGAAGAAAGTGAACTCATTCCCGCCAATGAAAGGCAACCAGCTGGGCCACGTCGTCGTGAAGAACGGGAAATAAAACATATCTACCACCTTGCCCATCAGTACCGATTCATAACCCGTGCCGAAGGGAACGAAATAGGCAGTGTAATAAGGCGAAGACGCACTGAATATCAACCCGTAGAAAGTTGAGTCTATCATGTTGCCAATAGCACCCACAATGATAAGCGACACCAGCAAGATATATGCTGGACGACGCTGATTGCGCAACAATATCCGGATGTATATCAGCAGGAATACGATAGCCACCAAACGGCAAACGCTGAGCGTAAGCTTGTTGAAAAAGCTTATGCCCCAAGCCATACCGTTGTTCTCGATAAACTCTATAAAAAACCAATCCGTCACACGCACTGACTCGCCGAGGCAAAAATGCGTCTTGACATATATCTTGATGACTTGATCTATCACCAACAGCAAGAGCATAAATGCCGCGACGAGCCAACCGTTGAGATGCCTGGATGCTTTCATCACGGAGTTACTTGTTCTTTCTGGCGTTCTTGGAAGCAACGCTCAACGTAGCATGGGGAACGGCGCGGAGACGCTCCTTGGGTATTAACTCGCCCGTCATGCGGTCTACCCCGTAGGTTTTGTTGGCGATACGAACCAAAGCCGCCTCCAAGCCCTTGATGAACTTCTGCTGGCGTTGTGCCATCTGTATGATTTCCTCTTTGCTCTGAGCCTCGCTGCCCTCTTCGAGAGCCTTATAAGTGGGCGATGTGTCTATCACGTCATTGCTATTGGCATTGGTCAATTGTGCCATCATTTCCTTATAATCCCGGCGAGCCAAAGCAAGCTTCTCATTGATGATGTCGCGGAATTCATTCAGCTCCTCATCAGAATAACGTCTTTCTCCTGTTGCCATAGTCAATAAATTATAGGGTTAAACAATTAATTCTTCTCCACAAGAATGCACAACTTAAAGCCGTCGAAGTCGGCCTCCGTTCCTTCATTGTCCGACAAGACAATCTCGTCAGCCAGCACTTGCGACTGTATGTAATCCTTGAACGCTGCCACGGCTGCGTCAGCCTGCTCGTTGGGAGATATCGTCACCTTAACGCGGTCGGTTATCTCCAGTCCTATATCCTTCCTTATGTTTTGGATGCGGTTAATCAACTCACGAGCCATGCCTTCATTGAGCAACTCGTCGGTAAGCTCCACCTCCAAGGCCACTGTCAGGTTGCCCTCGTTGGAGACCAGCCAGCCTGGCATGTCTTCGCTAATCACCTCGACATCGGCCAAGTCCACGATGACTTCCTGGCCTTCTATAAGTAAACTGATGCTGCCGTCTCTTTCCAGCTGGGCAATATTGGTCTGGTCCAAGGTTTCCATTTGGCCCGCGATTCCCTTCATGAGCTTGCCAAATTTCTTTCCCATCACGCGGAAATTGCACTTCACCTTCTTCACCAATATGCCCTGGCTCTCAACGAACTGCAATTCCTTGACGTTAACTTCGTTCTTAATCAAGTCCGCTACCGCTGCTATACGAGTCTTTTGCACCTCGTCTACCGCGGGTATCATAATCTGCTGCAGCGGCTGACGCACCTTAATATTCACCTTGCGACGAAGTGCCAACACCATTGAGGTCACCTTTTGGGCAATGGCCATGCGCTCTTCCTCTTCGCTGTCGATAACCTTTTCATCCACAACAGGGAAGTCCTCCAAATGCACGCTCCGCTTTCCGCCCAAATCTTGATAAAGCTCATCCGCATAGAAAGGAGCGAAAGGAGCCAATAGTTTGCTGACTGTCAAGAGACAAGCGTAAAGCGTCTGATAAGCGCTCAACTTGTCTTCGCTCATTTCCTTACCCCAGAAGCGTTTACGATTAAGTCGCACATACCAATTGCTGAGGTCATCGTTGACAAAGCTCTCTATCAGCCTGCCCGCACGGGTGGGGTCATAATTCTCCAACTCCTTGGTAACTCCCTTGACCAGGGTATTCAGGCAAGAGAGTATCCAGCGGTCTATCTCCGGACGACGTTCCATGGGCACCTGTTCCGCCATTGGGTCGAAATCGTCGACATTAGCGTACAAGGCAAAGAAGGAATAAGTATTATATAATGTGCCAAAGAACTTGCGGCGCACCTCGTCCACCCCATTGGGATCAAATTTCAGGTTATCCCAAGGCTCACTATTGGTCATCATATAGAAACGCACAGCGTCTGATCCATACTTTCCTATCATCTCAAATGGATCCACGACATTGCCCACATGCTTACTCATCTTGTTTCCCTTCGCGTCAAGCACCAAGCCTGAAGATATCACGTTCTTGAACGACACGGAATCGAACACCATCGTGGCAATAGCGTGCAGCGTGAAAAACCATCCACGAGTCTGGTCAACTCCCTCATTGATAAAATCAGCGGGGAAGAATTTTGGAGGAATAGGTGTTCCCTCATAACGGCAAGCTATCATTGCTTCACGGTCTGCCTCGGTGCCGCTTGCCATTTCTCCTTCAAAGGGATAATGCAACTGCGCATAAGGCATGGAACCTGAATCAAACCATACGTCTATCAAATCGGCCTCACGATACATGGGCTTGTTCGCCTCACTTACCAAGACGATCTGATCCATATAAGGACGATGCAAGTCTATCTTGTCATAATTGGACTGACTGTAATCTCCTGGCACAAAGCCTTTATCCTTCAAGGGATTACTCCGCATAAAACCAGCGGAAACAGACTTCTCTATCTCATCATAGAATTCCTGCAGGCTACCAATGCACTTCGTATTACGGTCTTCGTCACGCCAAATAGGCAGAGGAGTTCCCCAGAAACGAGAACGGGAGAGATTCCAATCATTCAGATTCTCCAGCCAATTGCCAAAGCGACCTGTTCCAGTAGATTCTGGATACCAATTGATGGTATTATTTAGTTCTACCATCCGCTCTTTTTTGTCAGTGTCCTTAATAAACCAACTATCCAGGGGATAATACAACACTGGCTTATCCGTGCGCCAACAATGGGGATAATTGTGCACATGTTTCTCTATCCGATAAGCGGAACCTTCCTGCTTCATCTCCATGGCAATGACAATATTTAGGTCTTCCGCCTTCTCGCTCGCTTTCTTGTCCCATACACCACCAGGATTGAACTTGGGATCATAAGAGTTTTTCACGTAATCCCCCGCATGATGGCCGTACTTTTCCACAGACACGCACGCATTCACGAAATTGGCATCCAACTCTTCAATCAAGAAATACTTACCCTGCAAATCCACCATTGGGCGGGTCTCGCACTTCTTATCTACCAAATAAAGAGCTGGAATGTTTGCGTCCTTCGCCACTTTGGCGTCATCAGCGCCGAATGTCGGGGCAATATGCACGATACCTGTACCATCTTCTGTAGTGACATAATCACCCGCTATCACACGAAAGGCTTGATCCTCCATTTCCACAAAAGTGTCCTTGGCATTCTTTGAAGTGAAAACCTTCTCGGGATGCGCCTCGGCGTATTCTTTCACGAAAGCGGGAGAAAGCGCGTCAACCTTTTCGCAAGGCTTAACCCAAGGCATCAGCTGGGCATAATGGAGGCCAACCAAGTCCGTTCCCTTGTATTTGCCGACGACTTTATAAGGTATTTCTTTTTTCGCCTTGTCATAAGGAGGCAATTCTCCCTCTATCACCTCAGCTTCCGGCTTCAAATAAGCTTTCACCAAATCTTCAGCCATGACAAACGTCATAGGCTCTCCCGTGTAAGGATTATAAGATTGGATAGCCACATAGTCAAACTTCGGACCCACACACAAAGCCGTATTAGAGGGCAACGTCCATGGCGTAGTGGTCCAAGCCAAGAAATAGGGCTTTCCCCATTTTGTCCACTCTTCTTTAGGATCCTTAATCAAGAATTGCGCTGTTACCGTAGTATCTTTCACGTCACGGTAACAACCTGGCTGATTCAACTCATGCGAACTCAAGCCTGTGCCCGCCGCTGGAGAATAAGGCTGAATGGTATAACCCTTATACAACAAACCTTTGTCATAGAGTTGCCTCAGTAGCCACCACAATGTCTCAATATACTTATTGTCATAAGTGACATAAGGATGATCCAAATCCACAAAATAACCCATCTTTTCCGTCAACTCACGCCACTCAGCGGTGAACTTCATCACGTTTTCACGGCACTTATGATTATAATCCTCTGTGGATATGTATTTTTCGGAGTCGTGATTATCTATATCTTTCTTGGTGATTCCCAATTCTTTCTCCACGCCAAGCTCAACGGGAAGTCCATGGGTATCCCACCCTGCCTTACGGGGCACTTGATAACCCCGCATGGTTTTATATCTATTAAATGTATCCTTAATACTGCGCGCCAGCACATGGTGAATACCAGGATGACCATTTGCCGATGGAGGGCCTTCGAAAAATATAAATTGTGGACATCCTTCTCTTGTGGCAATAGTCTGGTGGAAGACATCATTCTTCTCCCATTCCGCTAATATCTTTTCGTTAGTCCTTGTCAAGTCAAGGCCTTTATATTCGGCAAATCTCTTGGCCATATTCGTACTCTTTTTTTCGTATAACTTTTTTATAGAGCGCAAAGGTAGCAAAAAATTATCTTACACACAAATCTATCACATATTTTCTGCGTCTTGCATCCACATCGCCGCCATGGCGTCAGAGGGCATGCGCCAATCTCCGCGAGGACTCAAACTTACACTGCCCACCTTGGGGCCATCTGGTAAGCAAGAGCGCTTGAATTGCTGGCTAAAGAAACGACGCACGAACACACGCAACCATTTCTTAATGGTCTCCTCGTCATAAGTTTCCGGATCATTAGGACCCAGCTTCACACGTTTGGACTTATTCTCGATAAACGCGTTTTTTGCCAACATGAATATCTTTTTGGGACTGAAACCAAACCGCAAGAAATAATACAAGAAGAAATCATGCAACTCATATGGCCCCACCAAATCTTCAGTCTTTTGCTGGATGTTTCCCATTTCGTCCGCCGGTATCAGCTCGGGGCTAATCGGCGTGTCAATAATGTCTTGAAGCGTCTGTGCGCTTCGGTCGTCCACCTCGCGCTGAGCCACATAATTCACAAGATACCTTATCAAAGTCTTTGGCACGCTCGCGTTTACGCCATACATACTCATATGGTCACCATTATAAGTAGCCCATCCCAACGCCAATTCGGAAAGGTCACCCGTGCCTACCACCATGCCGTTCAATTTGTTCGCCATGTCCATCAATACCTGCGTGCGTTCCCTTGCCTGGGAATTCTCGTAGGTAACATCATGAACGGAAATATCGTGGTTTATATCCTCAAAATGCTGAGTAACGGCATCTACAATACTTACCTCCTTGACTGTAATCCCGAGACTACGCATCAATTCCATCGCGTTATTATAAGTTCTTCCCGTAGTGCCGAACCCTGGCATTGTCACACCCACAATTCCCTTACGGCTTCTCTTCAACTTATCAAAAGCTTTCACGCACACCAATAACGCCAACGTGGAATCCAGTCCACCGCTGATACCTATCACCGCCGTTTCGGCATGGGTATGCACCAGTCGTTTCACCAAACCCATCACCTGGATGTTGAAAATCTCTTCGCAAGAGACCTCCATGTCCTCCATCGCCGGAATGAAAGGATGAGGAGAGACCGTGCGTTCCAATTTAAACTCCCGCTCCATCTCCTTGGAGAAAGCGTCAATAATCCTTATGCCAAACTGCTTGTCGAGCAGCGAGAATTTCACGTTTCGTTGCGCATTGACATAAGTGGAATTCCCCCGACGTTCCGAGCGGAGCTTCTCCACGTCAATCTGCGTCATCATTATTTGCGGCTCAAGACTGAAACGAGCCGCCTCAGCCAACAGCCTGCCATTCTCGTATATCATGGCGTTTCCACCATAAACCACGTCTTGGGTGCTCTCCCCAAATCCACAACTGCTATACACGTAACCTGTCATCGTACGGGCACTCTGTTGGCTCAGCAGACTTTTCAAGTAGTCATGCTTGCCTATCAACTCATCGCTGGCAGACAGATTGAAAACAATGTCCGCGCCCGCCAACGCCAACTTGTTACTCGGCGGAGCGGGAGCCCATACATCCTCGCATATCTCAATACCAAAGAGCACACCGTCAGCAGTGCGGAACAACTGGATGTCAGCGGTCATGTTCACTACATTCCCCGCATACCTCAGTTCCATGTCACGCAAGTCCTGGGCGGAGGCGAACCACCTCTTCTCATAAAATTCACTATAATTGGGCAGGTAGAACTTGGGCACCATGCCCAATACGTGCCCTTTCTGGATAACGACAGCGCAATTGAGCAGTAGGTTGCCCACGGGAATGGGAGCGCCAACAATGGCGATGATATCCAACTTGCGCGTAAAATCCATTAAACGCATAACGCCCTGCTCTACCCTGTCAAGCAACAGCTGTTGGCGGAATAAGTCCTGGCAAGTATACCCCGTCAGTGACAACTCTGGGAAAACTATCACTTCCACGCCCTTGCCTTCCGCCTGAATGACCAAGTTCTCTATTTGCTCTACATTATAGGCAACGTCACCAACCCTCACAGCGGGAATGGCGCTGGCAACTTTCACGTATCCGTAGTTCATGTCCTCGCTTTTTATTATTTAATGGTCACTTGGGTCGCTCCGTATCCATACTCCCGAAATGAAGCGTCTTGATAAGGGCAACGCTTGTAACGATAATTCAATTCATGAATGATGGCTTGACGCAACACGCCCTCCCCTTTGCCATGTATGAAAATAATCTTCTGGCCTTTATGGTTCATATGCTCCTTCATCGTCTTGCGGAACACCTCCATCTGATAATTCAAGATTTCCGCGGAGCTCATACCCGCCGTAGTGTCCAGCAACTCGTTGATATGCAAGTCCACCACTATCTCTCCATTCTCCTCCCGCTTGGTCTTGGAAGCCGTATTCACTATCAGTTGCTTATCCTTGTACATTTGCCGCTTCAGCTTATCGGCATCCATTGTCACCAGCTGCCCCAGCTCGTCATTCTCCACGATTGTGTACAACAAGGCTGGTTGCTCAAAGAAATCGTTCTCAGTAAACGTGTGCAATTTGTAGAACTTCACGGGGTCAATGCGAAACCGCACGTCCACGGCGGGTTTCAGTATAAAGCTTTTCTCACGTTTATACGCCATCAGCTGTATAGCGATATGCCCCATGTCGCCAAGGTCTTCTCTCCCGAAATCCTCAATGAAGAGCTTCGTGTTAGGTTCCACTTCCCCTTCTGCCTTCAAGTTCCAAGCGTTCCCCTCCGCGGTGAAATACGCGAAGCGGATATAATAATTGCAATCATTCACGATATACGACTCAAAACGGGTCTGGGTAATCTCCTTGATGTCGAGAGGGGCAAACGCGAGGTAAACGGACAGCTTGTTTCCGCCTTCACGCTCCTCTGCTGGCATACGGAAAGTGACCTCCCTGCTGGCGGGGTCATCATCCACTTCCATGGACACGTCTTCTTCACCATCGTCCAGCAACGCCTTCACGCTGCGATTGCTCGTGCCTGAGGGAGCGGGCGCGGAAGAAGCGGCCGTCTTTCCGCTTACGACTTTCCCCATATCGTAATTCTCGCTGGCCACAAGCACCACGTCATTGATGGCCATGGGTATCTGGAAACCATCCTCGTCCTCCACCAAGACGACGTTCTTGCCTTGGAAGCCAGCGACAACGCCGCCTCCCTTCTCACTCAAAAACCTTACTTTATCTCCTATTTTCATGTCTATCCTATTTATATATATGTGTTATAACGCATGCCTGGCGGACCATGGCAACCGCCATGAACATCGGCGGCAAAGTTACGAAAAAACGCTGGAATATCCTCCGAATTGCAGTAGATTAACGCAACAGAAGTTGAAAATTAGAGAGTTAGGAGAAAATCGCAGAAGTTAGACAGACGGGAATGCAGTTTTCTCGTGTGAAGAGGACAAGATATCATATATGCGTGAATGACATTTCGCTTGCGCGATGGTTCAGGCAGAAAACGAATGAATGGGGAAACGGGTTGATGATTACACCTACAAGGCAGGATAAGGGACTGAAAATATAGGATGTTCTCAAAAATCCATTCCAAATGTAAATAAAAACATTAGAAGATAGGAGATTATCACAAAAACTTCCTATCTTTGCCAACGAAAACTTTAATATAGTATAATTATATAAAATAAAATGTTTTGCAAGTATTGTGGTTCATTAATTGATAAAGATTCTTCTTATTGTAACCATTGTGGAAAGCGTCAAAACGAAAATGACGAGAAATTCCCAAACACTTCTGGCACAAATGTTCATTTACACAAGTACAAATTGAAAAAGAAAGCACTATTTTTTGTTCTGGGAGGTCTACTGTTATTATTGGTTATATGGCTAATCATTTCTCTCTGTAATAGAAATCAAATAGCAGATATCACTATTGATAAAGTTTCACGAGAATTAGCAGAAGCTACTAAGAAATACGATGAGCTTGATAATTTTCATGAAGGACTTGCAAAAGTATGTAAAAATAATAAATATGGTTTTATAGATAAGCTGGGGCATGAAATCATTCCTTGTGTATACGATGAAGCTGAAGACTTTAAATTTGGAGTTTCCATTGTTGTAAAAAATAAAAAAAAGGGAGCCATTAATCAGTATGATGATATGGTTATTCCATGCAAATATGATTACATAAGTTCATTTGGTGAAGATAGTTTAGCTGTTGCATCTTTGAATGAAAAGTCTGGATTCATTGATTTAAAAGGAAATATTGTAATTCCATTTAATTATGAGTTTTGCAACAATTTTAGTGAGGGCCTTGCTGCAGTTCAGAAAGACGGATTATATGGATTTATAAATAAAAAAGGAGAACTTGTCATTCCGTGTAAATATACAAATCTTTATAATGAATGTGGGTTTTGTGAAGGACTTGCAGGAGTGAGCATTGATGGTGGAAGTGTGGGAATTGTTGATGACAAATGGGGATATATTGATAAAACTGGTAAAATTGCAATACCTTTTCAAGATGGGCTAACAGGAGCTCCATTCTCATCAGGGTTATCAGTGAAATATAGAGGTGGTATGACAATGTCGTTTGACAAGAACGGGTTCCCTGCTATTCGTGAAACGCCATTTGAGGGGGCTTTTATAAACAAAAATGGAGAATTGGCTTCTGAGTATTTCGAAGTACAAAACATACAAGGATTTAGGGACGGATATAGTGTTATTATAGATAAAACGGGGTGGGAAGGTTTGATTAATACAAGAGGCGAATTTGTTATTCCATGTAAATATTCATTTATCGCAAATGGTTTTGATGATAAATATGTTGTAGTTGGGCTAAATGGTAAATATGGAATAGCACGCAAAGAAACAGGGGAAGCTGTAGTACCCATTATTTATGAGGAAATAGGATGGCCATGGGCATTTAAGGAAGGAGTGATTTCCGTAAAAAAAGATGGGAAAATGGGATGTATTAATGATAATAATCAAGTTGTTATCCCATTTGTTTATGATGAGGTTGATGAATTTTCAGAAGGGTTTGCAGTAGTTCAGCGTTATGGGAAATATGGATATGTAGATAGATATGGCCATGATACTTTCAGTTATTAATAGATACAACTATGGTACAGCATTATTATAAATTTAGAAGTTTGCAGAATCTAAAAAGATTTATAGATATAATCTTGAATGAAAGGTTATATGCGTCAAGATACAATGAACTTAATGATCCCATGGAGGGCGTATATTTAACAGATCCCTCAAATAAAAACATTATTCGGCTTTTAAGAATTGAAAAGTACAAAACAAGAATCTGTTCATTGTCAAAAGATCATAAACATACTTTACTTTGGTCGCATTATGCAGATAGTCATACAGGTTGCTGTATAGAGGTAAGTGCTGTAAACGAACGTGAGGAGCCAACAACCGTTAGATATATAGAAAATATACCTGTTGTAAATGATAATGATAATATAGAAGGCAAAGAATTATTATCTCATAAATCAACAGTATGGAAATACGAAAAAGAAGTTCGATATTTTCGGAAAACTCCATATTTAAACATTAAGATTCATCGAATAATATTTGGTTTGAGAGTATCTGAAAATGATTACAGATTCTATGAGAAGCTAATCCATGCTATTAATCCTATGATAGAGATATGTAGAATTAACGAGAGAGACGTTGAGGATGGATATATTTAGTCTTCTTTGAATTATATCCAGTATTTGTAGTCTATCAAAATTGATTTAATAATAATACATTCCATTACGACCTTTACAGATACATTGAAAACTATAATATCACAAATTATGTCCAAAATCCATTTCTGATAGGAAAGGAATCTACATTCCAGAACGTGATGAACATTATTGAGAGAATAATGTACCATTTTTTCGAGTCAAACAGAAATGTTCACTACTGTACTTCTATTGTATTGGTAAAAAGTCGTTAAAGTGCCCAATTATGACATCCATATTGAACGACAGTAGAAATAGACATATATGTTCGAACAGTCTTCTGTCGAGGAGTTTAAATATTCATAAGCCATAGTTTACACAATTCTCATAGCTGCGCTATTACAGCTACTAATAATCTGCAATTTTTTAATAAACGGATGAACTCCTCTTCCTTTTTATTTGTTTTATTCAGACAAATAGTATCTTTGTATTATGTAAGAGTTTCCCAAACAAGCAAAGCGATACAGACCACGGCAATTGGGACGGTTGCCAAATCATTACCCCAAAACGAGGTAATTCTTCTAACTCTCTTGGTTTCAAATAGGTATATTCCTTATACAGATTTACGGAAATATTTTGGATGGCAGATGATTTCCGCGACATTTTTGGGTGACAATGGCAAAATAAACGGCGGGGATGGCCTTGCCAGGCATGGGGAGCGAGTTGCCACGATGAAGGGAACATATTGGGTCGCTCAACAAAACAACTTGTTTTCGCAGGCAAAACAAGTTGAATAGCGGAGCAAATCAAGTTGTTTCGCAAAGCAAAATAACTTATTCTGGAAAACCGCGTCAAGAGGGAGTAAACGCGGTAGTACTGAAACGGAATATCAGTAGTACTGAAATTGAAAGTCAGTACTACTCCTTTTCAATATCAGTAGTACTTACTTTTGGGAGCACATCTTTTTTTATGCCCGTTTGCTTGCCTGTCGTCCAATTCCATGAGTTCCCGCCTGGGGAGACGCGGCAGGCCACGCCTCTACTGGGTTTCAGCGTATTTAACCCAAATCGGTCATTAGACCGCATAAGTCCCACTTCTCCTCTGAAGAGAAGCTCTTTGGCATCTTGCCCGCTTCTGCCAGCGTCTTGCTCCCCGGCTTGCCTCGACGTAGCCCGCTACACCTTCGGCAAACCGAAAAACAAGCCTCAAGCCATAAGCGGCAATCTATCCAAAGTCTAATGACCGATTTGGGTTTAACGTGAGCTCGACGAATCTCCCCGGAAGCGGAGAAGCATAGGAGACTTCCTTATGATGGTCGTATCGCCGTCATGGGATCAACAGCGAAGAGTCTCCATAGCTCAAGAAGCGGAAGTCATGAGCCAAGGCGTAGTCGTAAACGGCTTCCCAGTCTCCATGGAGGAAAGCGCTTACCAGCAGCAGCAACGTGCTTTGCGGTTGATGGAAATTGGTGACCAGCGCATTGATAATCTTGTAGGTATAGCCTGGGGCGATGATGATTTGGGTGCTGCTATGCAAAGCCTCCAGCCCATGCCTGTCCAGGAAAGAGACGATATTCTCGATGGCGCGCCGTGGCGTGATGCCATTTAGCAAGCCTCCTTCCGCTTCTTCATCATAGGGAGTCCACTGGTTCACGTGCAAATCAGACTCAGAAGCATCAGGATGAGTCTCCAGGTAAACGCCCATGTAATAGAGACTCTCGATAGTCCTGACGCTAGTGGTGCCCACCGCGATAGCCTTGCAATCATGGCGCAATAGCTTCTCCAGTGTAGATTTTCTCACCACGATATACTCGGAATGCATCTCGTGGCCTTCTATTTCCTTGGCTTTCACGGGCTTGAAGGTGCCGGCACCGACATGAAGCGTCACTTCCTCCCGGTCAATGCCCTTCTCGTCTATAGCCGCCAACACGGCATCAGTAAAATGAAGGCCAGCCGTAGGAGCCGCCACGCTCCCTTTTATCTTGGAATACACCGTCTGGTAAGTAGTCTTGTCGCTTTCTTGCGTTTCCCGGTTCAGGTACGGAGGGATAGGCAATTCACCTACCGCGTCTAGCACTTGCGCGAAAGTGACATCATCGTTACCCCAATCCAAATCTATCCAGTAATTTGTTCCTTTGGCCTCGATGTCCCTACGCATGGTGGCAGACAAAGTCAAGCTCTCGCCGTTCAATTCAAATGGCTGGCGCAAGCTGCCCTCTTTCCACTTTTTCAAATTGCCCACCATGCACAACCATGAGCAATGGCCCTTCGCCTGGAACATCCGCTCATAATCCGCCGGCAAGGCTGGCTCCATCAAGAACACCTCTATCAAGGCGCCCGTCTCCTTGCGGAAATGCAGACGAGCCTGTATCACCCGCGTATTGTTGAATATCATCAAAGCGCCCTGAGGCAAATAGGACGGTAAGTCTAAGAACAAGTCTTCCCCGATTTCGCCGTGCTTGTAGACAAGCAGCTTGGAATGGTCTCGTTGCGCCAGTGGAAACTTGGCAATCCTTTCATCAGGCAACTCATAGTTATAATCGCTGATGTGTATGTGTTTTGTATTCATCATGTTACGTATTAACCAAAAGGATTCCCCTTATAAACGTATAGGCCACGATAAGGAACAATATATTCAATATCAAGTTCATGTCTCTCCGCTCATAGCCACTGCTCGTGTAATAGGAAGACACATAACGGCTGCCGGTGGACAACTTACGGTACGCTCTCACATAGAGCATGTAAACCAATCCGCCCGCCAAGGCTCCCCACGCGATACCCACCAAGACATCGCCAGGATAATGCACCCCTAAGTAAAGACGGGTCCAGCAGTTCAGCAGCGACCACATCACCAAGGCAATGGTCACCCGTTTGCTCTTCATAAGCAAACTGAAGAAAACCGCAATCGACATCGTGTTAGCCGCATGGGCGGAGAAGAAACCGTAGCTAGTCTCTCTCAGATTGTTCACCGTATCTATCGTGTACTTGATGACAGGGTCATTGGTGGGACGCCACCTGGCAACAAACGGCTTACACAGAAAGTCCGCCATGCCGTCCGCGAGAACTATGCAGAGTAGCGCGCTGCCTATCACCAGCATAATCTGGGACATGGTCTGATTGTTTTTGATGACTACATACAGCAAAGTTATATAAAGCGGCACCCACGTCAGTCCCGAAGTGAGCGACATCACCACTCCATCCAACATCAAGTTGTCGCTGCCATTAAAAAAACGCAACACTTGTTGGTCTAGCTGTATCCAGTATTCTATATCCACCAAATTATATCTCCTCGATTTGTGAAGCCAGAACCCATCCTGTCCTGCCATCGCTCAACTTGATGCCACGCCAAGGATGAATCGTTTTATCCGTGATGTCAACACGGGTTCCTTCATGAATGACAAACACATCGCCACTTGTTTTAGATGGTGTTTTCTTCACGTTGACAGTTGGGGAAATCACTATCGCCCCACATTTACGCTCAATCGCCAACTTCTGCTGATAAGCAAAAAAAGTCGACAATACAAACAGGAAGAGGAAAAAGATTCCGCCAAAGAATCCCACCTTTCTCATTATCACACTGGAGGAGAAGAGATAAAGCAACACCAGCAGAAGCATCACCACGACAGCTGCGACGCCCAAACTAGCCCAACTATCCACTCCCATGAGGTTTACCAATGAGCGATAACCCGTGACATAAAACATCTCATCGTTTACAGGTATCTTATCGATTGTTTTAGAACGGGCGAACTCCAAGTTGAAGTTGATGTCATCATCTCCTGGCGACAATATTCTCGCACGTTCATAGGCCAATATGGCTTGTGTCAGATTATCACTACGGAAATATGCGTTGCCCAGATTATAATAGACCTCTGCCGAGACACCTTCTTTCAGCACTTCCTGGTAATCCTTGATAGCCTGCTGGTAATTACCTTTTTGATACTCCCTGTCACCATTCTCCTTGGTCGCGGCATTGACCGATAAGGCCAGCATGGCTAACAGAGACAGTAATATCAATCGGAAACTCTTGGTCCTCCCGTTCTTTCGGGAAGCCTTGATAGCCTGCTCTATATCCATGATCGCGGTCATGGCGGACTCAAAAGTCTTGTCCATGTTTCCTTTGGGGTCGCCAGGAGCGTATCTTTCAAATTCACACTCGTCTAATGCCGAGGTAAACTTGCCTATAGTGCCTTCATCCACCATGCGCTCGCTAAGTCTTTCCTGTATGTTCTCACGAGATAGTTGTTCCACACGCATATTCAACTTATTGCTCACATAATCCCATAATGCCCTAAGCACCTCATCATAGAAAGCGGCCTGATGACCTTGCTTCCTCAAAAGGTCTGCCTTGCGCAATCGCTTGGTAGCCATCTTCTTTGCCCTGTTAGAACGGGCTTTTACCAAATCGGCATTTTCGATAGCCCTGCGCCGGAATATAACCAACAACGCACAGAAGGTAACCAGCGGAACCAATAGACATATCCAATAATTAACGCTGCCATAGAAAAAGTCCTCGCCCTTCATCAGCTCCACGGCACCCTGCTTGATAGGGCGAATATCTTTCTGTTCCGCGGCAATCTGATTTCCGCTCCCCGAAGAGTCATCATCGCCTTTGGCCACCTTCAACGTAAAAGACTGGGTTTTAATAGTACGATAAGCGTTCTCCGCCGTATCATAATAGGTAAAAGAGACAGGTGGAATAGTATACTCTCCCTGGTTACGGGGTACTGCCAGGAAGTCATATATCATATTACCCTCAACGCCGTTGGCCGTCAGTTTCGTCTTGTCAGTTACCTTAGCGTCATATTTGTCAAAGTCTTTCGGAAGCTCAATGGTAGGTTGTTTCAATAATTTCAGGTTGCCAATTCCTCCCACCACCACTCTTATGTTAATGGGTTCACCTGCCTTTACCTCTTTGTTGTCCAATGTGGCCGAAATATTGAAACGCCCGACACCACCCGAGAAATCCGCCGGGCGCTTGGGTAACGGGTCTACTTTAATGGAAATACCTGGAGCCGTGATATTCTTGTTAACCTCTATATAACCAGAGCCACCATTAAAGAAAGCCTCTAATGGGTCAACATTTCGGTTTTGCTGCACCACGATACCCTTAAAAACAATACTTGGTATTTCCAACTCGCCTGTCATCTGGGGATACATCACGTATTGGCTCCATGTCACACAACGATAAGGGCGACCATTGACCATCTCTGTATGAAAAGACTTTTGGTTGGGCAGCTTCACTTCCTGGGTATGAAAACCTTTCAGGTCGGGCATTTTCCCCTCTAGCTGCGTCAGTTCCACTTGTGTGTATACCTTATAGGTTAACAGCACAGGCTCTTGCTCGTGTACCCTCCTCTTATTTGCCGACACCTTAATGAAAAGATCATTGCCCGTAATGGCGGAACCCGCGTCACGCATGCCGGGCGCATAATCAGAATCGCCATGCATTCTAGGCGCACCGCTATGCGTGCGGGCTGTCTGCTTTGCCACGTGCAATTTCGTGGGATGCGAAGACACGCGCTTTCCATTTACCGTAGCGTGAGCCGCAGGAATGGAATAAGAGCCTTCCTTGTCCGCGAAGACCGTAAAAGTAAAAGTGGCGGAAGAGGAAGAACTGGCATGATTGCCATCTATTTGGTAACTGATTTGAGAGGAGACATAAGGACCTGCCACAACTTCCAAGCCGTCGGGGAAAGCGTCTGCCCTGAAATTCTCCACTTCTTTTGAGTCCACAGTATATGCCACGCGGAAGTTCTCTCCCTCGAATACCTGACGTGGGGCTTTTACAGACATCTGTTGTGCCAAGGCTGGCGCAATCGCCTGCAGCAACAATGCCATCAACCATATTTCTATGCGTAACGTTCTCGTCATAGGCGTACCTCCTTCATCACCAGTTCTTCTCTAAAGACTTTTTGCGTGGTTGCGACAAAGCTTTCTGTATTTTCCGCTTTGTAGCCTTCTCGCTTTGTACGGCCGCATTGAGCATCTGCTCAGCATTTTCCCTGCTCATCTTATCTTGGTCAGGCTTCTGCCGTTGGTCTTTATTTTTATCTTTATCTTGGTTTTTATCTTGGTCTTGCTTATTCTGTTTCTTATCTTGCTCTTTCTTGTTCTTATCTTTGTTTTTGTCTTGCTGGGGCTGGTTTTTCAATAACTTTTGGCAGAGTGCCAAGTTATACCTCGTCTCGTTATCTTTAGGATTATTGCGCAAAGCCATTTTGTAAGCGTCTATAGCTTGAGCGTATTGTCTATGGTTCTGCCATATCGTACCTATATTATGATAAGACATGGCTTTCCTCATAGGGTTCTGTTCCAGCTGTGCCGCCGTAACATATTGCTGCAGCGCCATGGAGTCTTTCTGCTGAGCCATGAGCGCACAAGCCAAATTATAATTTGCCTGGGGATTCTCCTTGTTTTGCGCCAATGCCTTTCGGTATTGCGTTTCCGCTTTCACCCACTCACCCTTAGCATACGCACGATTTCCCTCACGTATCAACTGACGGTCTGTCTGGGCAAAAACCGTGACAGTCGTCAACGTATGCATAACCAGTAACAAGATGTATATTTTCGTCTTCATCTGCCTATTGCCTCTTGAAAAAATGATATTTCCTGAGTATGGGATTTTTTATCTCCAATATACAAGCCTCTATGATCAACACCAATATGGCTAACAGGGCAAAAGCCTGGAATTGCTCATTATACTCACTATATATGACCGTATCTGTTTCTCCTCGTTGCAATCTTTCCAGGTCTTCGTCCAGCAATTTTTCCGCGTCGCTAGTGTTGTCTACGTGGATGTAACTGCCCTTGCCCGCTTGAGCTATCGCCTTGCACATATCCTCATTGAGGAACGTCATCACTGTGTGGCCAGCGTTATCTTGCAGATAACTGCCATCTTCCATGGGAATAGGTGCTCCTTTGGTGTTTCCCACACCCAGCATATACACGTTGATTCCCTTCTTGCGAGCAGCCTCCGCCGCTTCCTGAGCCCCACCCTCATGATTCTCGCCGTCTGTAATCACGATAATGGCCTTGCCCACCTTGTCTGCTTGGGTAAAACTTTGAGTAGCCAACTCTATCGCCCCCGCGATATCAGTGCCTTGCGTCTGGATAAGTCCTGGCGTGATATCTTGCAGAAACATCTTGGCAGACACGTAGTCGGAAGTGATAGGCAACTGTACATACGCCTCGCCCGCAAAAACTATAAGCCCTATTTTGTCATTGGTAAACTTATCCACAAGATTTTCTATCAACAGCTTACTCTTGTCCAACCTGGACGGAGCCACATCTTGCGCCAACATAGAGTTGGAGATATCCAGGGCTATGATGGCCTCTATGCCTTTCCGCTTGTCGTGCGTGGTCTTTGTGCCCATTTGCGGACGAGCCAGCACCACAATCAATAACGCTATGGCAACCAATTGCAAGACAAACTTCAAGGTGGGACGATAACACGATATATCAGGCATCAACTCCTTGATGAGCTGAGGATCGCCCAACCTACGAAATTTCATCTTGCGCCTGCGCCAGCCGACAAACCGTATCAGGACCAGGACGGGAATGACCAGCAATAGCCAGAGATATATAGGGTCTTCTAATCTTAACATCTTCTCACCACGTTATCATACAACACTACGGAATCCTCCTAAACCAAGTGACCCGCAATAAAACCTCGAGCAGCAAACAAGCCAACGCCGCGATGGCAAAAGGCAAGTATGCCTCATAGCGTTTGGCATAATGGCGCACTTGCATCTTGGTCTTTTCCAATTTGTCTATATCGTTGTATATCTTCTTCAACTCACTATTATTAGTGGCACGATAAAAATTTCCCTCAGTGGCGGAGGCGATGTCCCGCAACGTCTCGGTATCTATATCTACCTTCATTGTCACATATTGCACGGTTCCGCCCACAGGCATAGGATAGGGAGCGACCTTGTTGGACCCCACCGCAATGGTATATACCCTGATTCCGAAACTTTTAGCTATCTCCGCGGCGGTCATAGGTGAAATGTCGCCCATGTTATTACTGCCGTCAGTCAACAAAATGATAACCTTGCTTTTTGTCTTTGAGTCTTTCAAACGACTCACGGCATTAGCTATTCCCATGCCAATAGCTGTACCATCCTCTATGAAACCTCGTTGGGCAATATCAGTGCGTGTATTATGCAATAGTTGCAACAAACTGGCGTGATCTGTGGTCATGGGGCATTGCGTAAACGATTCACCCGCGAAAATGGTAAGACCTATATTGTCATTAGGCCTGCTGGAAATAAATTCCGCAGCCACTTCCTTGGCCGCCTCGATACGATTAGGCTTCAGATCCTCCGCCAACATGGAGGTGGAAACATCCATGGCCAACATGATGTCAATGCCCTCCACTTGCTTATCGTTCCAAGCATTGTGGGTCTGCGGCCGAGCCATTACCAGCACCAATAGCGCAAAAGCCACGCACCGCAACGCCATAGGCAAATGCACCAACCTAACTCGCAAGCTCTTAGGAGCATACAGGTAAGCACGGGTATCCCCCATCCGCATAGTGGGCTCGGACTTTTTCCTGTACATGAAATACCATAATATATAAGGTATCAACAACAGGAGCAACAAGAAATATTCTTTGTTGACAAATTCCATCTTACATCATCAATTGCATGAAACCATACACTACGCAAGCCACCAGGACCAAAAAGCCCGCTCCCGCCACAATTATAAAAGCTTGGGTAAGTCGCCTGGTCTTTTGCGACTTCACGTCATCGGCACTCAGTTGCTCTTTCACCCGTTCGTCGTGAACCACCTCATTGGTCTTGGTCTGGTCTATAAAGTCAATGGCGTTCACCAAATTGCGATCGTTCTCGTTGATCAGCGTTTCATATTTGGCAAATTTCACCAAATCAGCGGTCTGGAAAAGATTTCTCAGTTCCTCTATCATCGCCTGGTCTTTTTCCTGGCGCAAGCGTTCGATAATCTCCGAGCTAGTCATCTCCATGGCATTGAAGCCAAAGCGCTTCACGATATAGCCACGCAAAGTATCGGTTAGCTTGGTATAATACACTTTCTGGCTCTCTTGGCTCTCTACATGTTGCTTCTTGATATCCTCTATCTCTCGCAACGCGACCTCGTGGGCAGGAATCCTGCGCACGAAGCGTATCTTGGCTATGACAGGCTTGTTATGGCGCAAACGATGAACAAGATAAACCACGGCCACCAGCAACAAGAGACTTATCACTGACATCACAAACAATCCTTTCCATTCACTCCACAGGAAAGGATTGGGTTGCACGGGTTTGGGGGGATAGAATTTCTCAGGATGCAGGGTGTCCACTGGTACGGTAAGTATTTTCAGCGCCACCATGTTACCCTTGTAGGTCTTGCCATTCACTTTCACTGGCAAGGGAGGTATGGCATATAACTTCTCGTCAAACGACGTGAGCACATAATCCCTGCCTAAGGTAACCATCCCATTATCCAGTTCCGTGGTGTCAATATCCTTTTGCGCCAACACCTCTACTCCCTCCGTGATTTGCTGCGAAGGCTGGAAGTGGGGCAACAAAGCGTTGGTTCCTTTCTTCAGGTTCACTCTAAGATGCAACACCGTCTGCTCGCCTATGAGCATCTGCAGGGAATCTATACGCTGCTCCACTTGAACCTGGGCGGTGGAGAACAACACATAACCCAGTGCCCAAGCCAATGCCAATGTATGTCTTATGGGTAATCCTTTCATCATTTTATCATGCCCTTTGCTTGAATAACATCAAGAGCGACTTGGAGAAATCCTCATCCGTAGCGATAGAAGTCCAATCGACATCGCTCTTGGTGAATGTCTCCCGCAATCGCTCCTGCCTCCTTGTGAAATAGCGGGTATGTGCCATACGCGTCTTCTTGCTACTTGTATCCACGTACATCTCCATCCCTGTTTCCGCGTCCTTCACCTTGAGCAGGCCTACGTCCGGCAACGTTTTCGCACGAGGGTCATATACCTGTATCGCCACGACATCATGTTTTTTGTTGGCTATGCGCAACGTATGAGAAAAGTCCGCGTTGTCATAAAAGTCACTGATAACAAAAGCCATACATCTGTGCTTCATCACCCGAGTGAGGTGTTCTAACGCGACATCGATATTCGTGCGCAAACTTCGTGGCTGAAAATCCAATGTTTCCCTAATGATATGCAAAATATGCTTGCGTCCTTTCTTGGGCGGAATATACTTCTCTACATGGTCTGAAAAGAAGATAACACCTATCTTGTCATTATTGAGCAAGGCGCTGAAAGCCAATGTGGCAGCTATCTCCGTAGCCATGTCCCGCTTCATCTGCCGCATGGTTCCGAAATTGAGCGAGCCGCTCACATCTATAAGCAGCATCAGCGTCAGCTCTCTTTCTTCCTCAAAAACCTTCACGTAGGGACGATGGAAACGGGCGGTGACGTTCCAGTCTATGTCGCGAACATCATCTCCATACTGATACTCCCTCACCTCGGCAAAGGTCATGCCCCTTCCCTTGAAGGCAGAATGGTACTCACCCGCGAAGACGTTTTGGCTTAGCATGCGGGTCTTTATCTCTATCTTGCGTACCTTCTTGAGTATTTCCGACGTATCCATCGCTATGCTTCACCCATTAATCAGGGTACCTCCACTTTGTTGATGACCTTGCTGATTATTTCCTCGCTGGTCACATTGCTAGCCTCAGCCTCATAAGAAAGTCCCACACGATGGCGAAGCACGTCATGGGCAACAGCTCTCACATCCTCCGGCACAACGTATCCGCGATGCTTGATGAAAGCGTACGCACGGGACGCCTTGGCAAGCGAGATACTTGCGCGGGGGCTACCGCCAAAACTGATCATGTCTTTCAATTCAACTAAACCGTAGCGGTCTGGGTAACGAGTCGCGAACACGACATCAGCGATGTATTGCTCTATCTTCTCGTCAATATAAACCTCATTCACTATCCCGCGGGCGTTAAGTATCTCCTCGGCCGTAGTTACAGGTGTCACTTGTGGCAGACTTCCTTTCAGATTCTCGCGTATGATGAGCTTCTCCTCTTCCAGGGTAGGATAATCGATAATCACCTTCAGCAGGAAACGATCCACCTGCGCCTCCGGCAATTGATAAGTGCCCTCTTGCTCTATGGGGTTCTGCGTAGCCATCACGAGGAAAGGATTAGGCAGGCGAAAAGTCTTCTCTCCGATAGTAACCTGATGCTCCTGCATGGCTTCCAACAATGCGCTCTGCACTTTCGCGGGTGCACGGTTGATTTCATCCGCCAATACAAAGTTGGCAAAAACGGGGCCTTTCTTCACTTGGAAAGTCTCGTCTTTCTGGGAATATACCTGCGTGCCTATGACATCGGCAGGCAAAAGGTCGGGCGTGAACTGTATACGACTGTAGTCCGCGTCTATCAACTGCGCCAATGTCTTGATAGCCAATGTCTTGGCCAATCCAGGGACGCCCTCAAGCAAAATATGCCCATCACTAAGCAAGCCTATAAGCAAAGTGTCTATAAGATGCCTTTGTCCAACGATGACCCGATTCATGCCCGCCACTAAATTGGTGACAAACTGACTCTGTTGCTCTATACGGACATTGAGCTCACGAATATCAATTGATTCTGCCATAAAATTAAGTGTCCTTTTATCGTTGATTTCAAATTCACCGCAAAAGTACTTATTTTGGGTGATATACATCAGATGGGCGCAACTAAATTATATTAAAAAAACTTCTCAAATCCTACTTTTAAGAAACTTTATAGTCCCTATAAAACAGCCTGTAATGTTAATAAATCTTAATACAAAAAGGTGGCCGCCCTGTGTTTCGATGATTTTGCCTAACTTCGCGGCCGCTATTCACGATTATTGCCGTGAACAACTTAAGAAACTAATTACTATAAATAGGTATATTATCAAGAACTGAAATGACACAAGATTTATTGAAAGGCAAGCGCGGTATCATTTTCGGCGCACTCAATGAGGAATCAATCGCTTGGAAGGTAGCTGAAAAGACCGTGGCGCAAGGAGCCTCCATCACGTTGAGCAACACTCCCATGGCCATCCGTATGGGAACGCTTGACAAGCTAAGCGAGAAACTCAACGCCCCCATTGTGGCAGCTGACGCCACCAGCGTGGAAGACCTTGAGAAAGTGTTCAAGGAGTCCGTGGAATTACTTGGCGGAAAAATTGACTTCGTACTCCACTCTATCGGCATGAGCCCTAACGTACGCAAGCATCGCACATACGATGACCTGGACTATGGATATCTGCAGAAGACACTCGACATATCCGCCATATCTTTCCACAAGATGTTGCAGGTGGCCAAGAAGCAAGATGCCATTGCCGAGTACGGCTCCGTGCTCGCCCTCACCTACGTGGCCTCACAGCGCACCTTCTTCGGTTATAACGACATGGCCGACGCGAAGAGCATGCTGGAAAGCATAGCCCGCAGCTTTGGCTACATCTACGGGCGAGAGAAAAACGTGCGCATCAATACCATCTCCCAATCTCCCACCCCCACCACCGCGGGAAAAGGTATCAAGGACATGGAAAACCTGATGAGTTTCGCCAACAAGATGTCTCCACTTGGCAATGCCACGGCGGATGAGTGCGCAGATTATTGCGTTGTGATGTTCTCAGACTTTACCCGTAAAGTCACCATGCAGAATCTTTTCCATGACGGTGGCTTCTCCTCCATGGGCATGAGCCTTCGCGCCATGAACCAATACGCTAAAGACCTCGCGCCCTACGAGGACGAAAACGGAAAAATCATCTACGGATAACCCCACGCGGGGTTTCCCTGCCAAGAAATCAAACGCCCTGGGTTCGCATTCCGCGTTCCCAGGGTGTTTTGTTTTACGCGGCGGGGAAACGAGGGGACTGTCAGGCTCACACGATATCTCCTCTAAGCATTGTGCCCGTGAATACGAGTTCTTCGCGATATCAAGGCGGAAGGGAGGCCGTCATTTCCCCGGACAATCTCCCGCTCAAGGCACCCCATATCAATTCAACTTGTTTTGCTCGTCAATTTAACTTGTTTTGCCCATGAAAATAAGTTGTTTTGGTCATCAAAATAAGTTATTTTCCTACTCAAAATAACTTGTTTCGACAAGGGGACACAAGTGGCGATTTCCTCCCCCATGAATATCCCGCTAAGCCTTTCTCTGTTTTTCACGCAGAAAAAATATCATTTCACTTTCCAGGCAAGAAAAAACCTCCGTCGCGGCAGGGCGACGGAGGTCGTATACATATAAACGAGCGATGTCTTATAAAACCTTGCGCACTAGAGGGCGAACGCCTCGGCCTCACGTGCCGCTACGCTATAAGTCTTGCCCTTCACTTGCAAGTTCAGGCCGATAGGCAGAGCATTGACGATCTTGAGCCACGTAGTCCCCTGCTGGCTGTCTTTTACCACGCTGATACCCACATACTTTTTCAGTTCCTGGGGCAAATCGGTGGTGGAAGGCAAGTAGGTATCGCCATGGTGAGTAGAGAAAAGCCGCTGCATGTGGTAGCTGTCAGAGAGGCGAATGGAGTCGTTGGTGAAGTAAATCATGTCTGGAGCCCAGTTGGAATAGCCGTCCTTGCTGAGCAGGGGGGCATAAGACGCCATCTCCACCACGTCGCCGTTCCTTTCCAACTGGCACATGTGTATGCCCTCGGCCAAGGCGTTGTCCTTGGAATCCTTGCCGTGAGAGGCATATTCTCCCAGGTATACCTTGGGAGCCTGGCGGTCATAGTGGTCGTAGTAGTCCTGGTTATTGATGAACCAGCCTGGCTGCTCGTAGTAATGCTCATCCACCATGCTGAACACGCCCTTGTTTTCGTTGGCGATTTTCCAGCCCTCGATGTAGTCGGAGGATGGCCAGTGGAAAGGACCCACGGTGCCGATGACCTCAATATTAGGATAGCGCTCCTTCACGGCCTTGCTAATCATCAGGTAACGCTCGGTGAAAGTGGTGGATACCAAGTCCTCGTTGCCTATGCCTATCATGGAGAGGTTGAAGGGAGCGGGGTGGCCGGCATCCGCGCGCATCTTCGCCCACTTGGAAGTGGCGGGGTCTCCGTTGGCCCACTCTATCAGGTCGAGCACGTCTTGTATGTAGGCGGGCATGTCCGCCATGGGAATGCCACCCTGCTGACCGCCCAGGCCGTCGGCGTTGGCCGCCGAGTTCTGGCAGGGAACACCTGCCGCCAAAACGGGCAAAGGCTGTGCGCCCATGTCTTCGCACCACTGGAAGTACTCATAGAAGCCCAGGCCGCGGGTCTGGTGGTAGTTCCAGATGTTGCGGGCTGGCTTTCGATCCTTCAAAGGGCCGATGCTCTCCTTCCAATTATAGATGTTGCCCAGGCCGTCGCCATGCAACATACAGCCACCAGGGAAACGCACGAACTTGGGCTTCAAGGCGGCGATGGTCTCTGCCAAGTCCTTCCGCAAGCCGTGTCCCTTGTAGGTCTCGCGAGGGAAGAGGCTCACCATATCAATGGCGGCTACGTTGTTCCCCTTGGGCACGAGAGCCAGCGTGACGTCTTTCGATGTCATCCCCTCTTGCAGGGCTTTGGGATTTATTTGCAGCTCGACCTTATATTGTTTCCATTCATTGCCCTCCAACTTCAGCTTGGCCCTGGCCAAGACGATGCCTCCCTTGGCGCGCAGCTCTACGGAGAGTTGCTTCTTGCCACCAGGCACGCAGGCATAGAGGCTGAAGTCAAACTTGGGGCCTTTCTTCAAAGTGAGTCCTTCTGCCAGCGGGGCAGGTATCACCGCAAAGCCGTCCCATCCTGCATTCACCATCTCTTGGTTGGAGAGCAAGGCGAAGTGGGGATTGTTTTGGCTCAGGGGTTTGATACTTGCCAAATCAAGCACATCAAAGTGGGTATTGATGACGGCGTTTGTCCAGGCCGTCTTGGCGTTCCAGTTCTCCCCCGGTTTGTCGTTGTTGTACTCGAAATCTCCGTTCTGCACCATCTCGGCGTAAAGACCACCATCGGCGGCACGGCTGATATCCTCGAAAAAGATGCCCATCAGGCGGTCGGATATCCGCTTGGCCTTGCCCTCGTCTATGGTGAGCGTGGCCTCTATGGTCTCGGGATAGTCCTTGCCCGTCAGGGTTTTCAGCTCCGCGGCGGTCTTGGGCAACTGTTCCTGGGTTTTGGCGTTGAGTTGCGCCATGGCGTGAAACCAGTCCTGGATATATCGCAAATGAGTGGCGGGCACCTGGAAGGCGTTTCCCTCCAGCAACTTACCAGCCACCGTGGCGGTATCCCTCGTCCAGAGAACATCCTCGGCCTGTGCCTCGAAATCATCTTCCTTAAAGGTGCGGAAGTCTTCGCTGGCCGACACATAACGCTTGCCCTGCTTGGTCTTCAGGTAGATGGAGAAAGAGCCGTCATCCAATTGATAGATGGCGGGAGCCAATACACCCTTTTCCTTCACTATCGGGTAGTCTTGGGGCCTCCAGGTCACCAAGTCTTCTGAGTAGGCCACAGCGAAGCAAGGCGAATAGTCGTTCACGCTCCAGGCGGCACGCCATGTACCGTCAGCGGCCTTGGTCACGAAGGGGGCATACATCTTCTTCTCGGCTCCCCACTGCCCGTAATCGGAGGAGCAGAGCTGTCCCACCTCTTGCCACGCACCATGCTCGGTGAGGTAGGCCAAACGAAGTCCCTGGTCGGGGGCGGGTGAATAAACAAAGATTTGGCAAGTAGAGTCATTGCCCACGATAGTGTAGGCAGGCTCGATGCCTTGTGCCTGGGCGTGAAATCCCCCTATAGACAGGGATGCCATGGCACAGAGGGCGATGAATGATTTCTTCATCATCATAAGCGGATATAGTTTAGGTTTATTAATAGGTATAAGGCGCGGCACAGGGTACGTGCCGCGCCTTGTGGGTTGCTAAAGATTATTAGTAGATTACTTGTAGTATTCCTTTTTGCCCGCCGCGAGCGTGTTCTTCATCAGCGAGCAAATGGTCATGGGGCCCACACCGCCTGGCACGGGAGTGATATAGGAACACTTGGGTGCCACCTCGTCAAACTTCACGTCGCCATTGAGACGGAAGCCGCTCTTTCGGGTAGCGTCTGGCACGCGGGTAGTACCCACGTCGATGACCACGGCTCCTTCTTTTACCATGTCAGCGGTGACGAAGTTGGGCTGGCCTATGGCAGCGATGATGATGTCTGCCTGCCGGCACTCCTCTTTCAGGGTGGCGGAATGGGAATGGCAGACGGTAACGGTGGCGTCGCCATACTGTTTCTGCATCATGAGCTGGGCCATGGGCTTGCCCACGATATTACTACGTCCCAGGATGACGCACTTCTTGCCGCTGGTCTCTATCTGGTAGTGGCGCAAGAGGGTGAGTATGCCCAGTGGCGTAGCGGAGATGAAACAAGGCAGACCAGCCGCCATGCGCCCCACGTTGATAGGATGGAAGCCGTCCACGTCCTTGCGGTAATCTATGGCCATGATGACTTTCTGCTCATCGATGTGCTTAGGCAAGGGTAATTGCACGATGAAGCCATCCACGTCTGCGTCCTTATTGAGCCTGTCCACGCAAGCCAGCAATTCCTCCTCGGTCACGTCGTCCTCATAGCGGATGAGCGTGCTCTTGAATCCACACTGTTCACAGGCTACCACCTTGTTCTTCACGTAAGTCTCGCTGCCGCCGTCGTGCCCCACGAGCACCGCGGCCAAGTGGGGCTGCTTGCCGCCGGCCTCCACTATTCGCTTCACTTCCTCGGCTATCTCCGCCTTGATATGGGCGGCAGTGGCCTTTCCGTCTATCAACTGCATATTGTCTGTCTTGGTTTTCTAGTTGTTATTGCTATGCTTGCGCATGATTTGCCACCGCTTTATTTGGGCATGCCCGGCATTCCTGGCATTCCCTTCATGAGGGCGGACATCTTGTTGCCGCTCATCATCTTCATCATCTTGCGCATCTGGTCAAATTGCTTGATGAATCGGTTCACTTCCTGTATCGAGGTGCCGGAGCCCTTGGCGATGCGCATGCGCCTGCTGGTGTTGAGCAACTCGGGGTTCTGCCGTTCCTTGGGTGTCATGCTGTGTATCATGGCCTCCAGGCTCTTAAAGGCGTTGTCGTCTATGTCCACGTCGCGCAAGGCCTTGCCCACTCCGGGAATCATGGCGGCCAGGTCTTTCAGGTTGCCCATCTTCTTGATTTGCTCTATCTGCTTCAGGAAATCATCGAAGTCGAACTTGTTTTTCTGTATCTTCTTCTGCAGGCGACGAGCCTCTTCCTCGTCAAACTGCTCCTGTGCGCGCTCCACCAGTGACACCACGTCACCCATGCCCAGTATGCGGTCGGCCATGCGGGTGGGATGGAACACGTCTATCGCTTCCATCTTCTCGCCCGTACCGATAAACTTGATGGGCTTGGTCACCACGGTGCGGATGCTCAACGCCGCGCCACCGCGGGTGTCACCATCCAACTTGGTGAGCACCACTCCGTCGAAGTCCAGCCGCTCGTTGAATTCCTTCGCGGTGTTCACGGCGTCTTGTCCCGTCATGGAGTCTACCACGAAGAGGGTCTCGTCAGGGTTCACGTGGTTCTTCAAGTTACTGATTTCGTTCATCATCTGCTCGTCTATGGCCAATCGGCCCGCCGTATCGATGATGACCACGTCATTACCACGGGTCTTGGCTTCTTGCAGGGCGTGGTCGGCAATAGAAAGCACGTCCTTGTTTTCCGGCTCGCTATACACGGGCACGCCTATCTGCTCGCCCACCACCCGCAACTGCTCGATGGCAGCGGGGCGATAGATATCGCAAGCCACCAGCAAAGGATTCTTGCCGCGCTTGGTCTTGAGCATGTTTGCCAGCTTACCGCTGAAGGTTGTCTTACCAGAACCTTGCAGTCCGCTCATCAAGATAATCGCGGGACGGCTTTCCAGCCTCAATGGGGCTTCCTCTCCGCCCATCAACGCGGCCAACTCATCATGTACCAGTTTCACCAACAACTGGCCGGGCTTCACCGCCGTGAGCACGTGCATGCCCAACGCCTTTTCCTTCACCTTGTTGGTAAATTCCTTGGCCACCTTGAAATTCACGTCCGCGTCCAGCAACGCACGGCGGATGTCCTTCATGGTCTCCGCCACGTTTATCTCGGTTATCTTACCTTCACCCTTCAATATCTTGAACGAGCGTTCGAGTCTGTCACTTAGATTTTCAAACATATTAATGTACTGATTTTTGGCTGCAAAAATACGAAATTTATCCGAACTACAAACAACTTCAAGACCATAAAAACGAAAAACCTCCAGCGGCAAGGGGCAGATAAGCGGCAAGGCTGTTAATTATTCTTAAAAGAAATGCTGGCAGCCAGGAATAATTTCCCTGGAATGGCAGATTTTCGTAACTTCGCGGTCGATTGTCTCTATGGGGACATTGTGGATTTGACAAACTAGAGTCCGTGGAGGCTCAAGAAAGCACTGGCACGAAGCCAGACGCCTCGCGGAAAAAACCGTTTATATTTTTATTTTCAATGTACGCAATTGTAGAAATTAACGGTCAACAGTTCAAGGTAGAAGAGGGCAAGAAGCTCTTCGTTCACCACATCAACGACGTGGAAGCCGGTGCGACTGTTGAGTACGACAAGGTGCTGCTCGTAGACAAAGACGGAGCGGTGACTGTCGGTGCGCCCACTGTAGATGGCGCGAAAGTAGTGTTAGAGGTATTGACCCCGCTGGTAAAAGGCGACAAGGTCATCGTGTTCAAGATGAAGCGCCGCAAGGACTATCGCAAGAAGCGTGGTCACCGCTCTCAGTTCACGGAAGTTAAAGTTAAATCAGTAATCGCTTAAGTAAGGAGGACTTGAAATGGCACACAAAAAAGGTGTAGGTAGTTCTAAGAACGGCCGTGAGTCAGCTTCACAACGACTTGGCGTAAAGATTTGGGGTGGCCAGAAGATCATCGCCGGCAACATCATCGTTCGCCAGCGTGGCAACAGGCATTACCCTGGAGAGAATGTAGCGCAGGGAAAGGATGACACGCTCTACGCATTGACCGATGGCGTGGTTTACTTCCACAAGGGCAAGCGCAACAAGAGTACCGTTTCCGTGCTCTCTCCTGAGGCTTACGCTGAAAAAACGAAGCCGACACAAGCATAAAAACAAAAAGCTATTCCAAACAAACATAAAAGCCAATTCCCTCACGGGAGTTGGCTTTCTTATTTTTTATCCAAACGGCTAATAGACCCTGGGGCCAAAAATAGCCGTGCCTATCCTCACCATGGTAGAGCCATGGCGCACGGCTATCGGGAAATCATGGCTCATGCCCCAACTACGCTCCCGGAAAGCGTCTTCATCGGGAAAATAACGCTGCTTCACCTCCTGGAAAAAGCGGTTAGCCACGTCAAACTCATCGGCTATCCTCGCGGAGTCATCCACGTTTGAAGCCATCATCATCAAGCCGCATATGCGGACATGAGGCAACGTGCGCCATTCCCCTTCCTCCAGGAAAGTGCGGCAATCATCTAGCGAGAAGCCGTATTTGGTTTCCTCCTCGGCGATGTGCAGCTCCATCAACACGTCTATCACACGGTCATGCTTGGCTGCCTGCTTCTCTATCTCCCTCAACAGGCGCAGGCTGTCCACCGCGTCTATCATGGAGATATAGGGAGCGATATACTTCACCTTGTTGGTCTGCAGGTGGCCTATGAAATGCCACTCTATGTCGTCTGGCAATTCCGTCACCTTGCGGGACAGCTCCTGCACTTGGCTCTCGCCGAAAACCCTCTGCCCCTCGTCGTAAGCCGCGCGCAAATACTCCGTGGGGTGAAACTTGCTTACGGCCACAAGCTTCACGCCCTCGGGCAACGAGGCACGCACCTCACGCAAACCTTTCGCCACGTCGTACATCATTCCGCCACCTGCTCATACTCAGGGCGGTCGTTCTTCTCCTCCTGCCCTTTTCCAGAGGTAACACGATGCTCATAGACATCCAAGATATGGGTTTCCGCCACCGATGCGATAGCGTAATCCACCATAGTGCCGCCCATGACTTCATCCACGTAGCGCACGCAACGGGGCAGGCTGTTGGCCTGAACCAGGTAGTTGACGTTGCTGCGCTTCTCTTTCTCCGTCTTCTCATCGATGGTGATAAACTGCAACTTCACCTTATACCAACGGTCGTCCGCGTCGTTGTCGCTGAAGAACACTTCTCCATAAGACGCCTTCACGATACCCGTGATGGTGATGCTTCCGCTCACGTAGGCCGACATCTCCTCCAGCATGACGCTCTCAGCCTCCGTAAAGCTCAACGCGTCTACCACATATTGCTCGGAGACCACTTTCTCCGCACCGTCCTCCATTGTTTTCTGGTATTTCACCTTGCATTCATACCAGTTGCTCGTTCTGCTTCTCATTGCCATTGTTTATACCTGTCTTTTATTTTTTTATAGTAAACCGAGTTGCAAAGATAGCGCGAATCGGAGACAATACAAAATAAAAGACCCGCTTTTTTGACAGCATCTACATCGTAAACCTGCCATACCTTAATATATATAATAGACTTCCTCCTTCAGAGAAGATATACTGCGTTGGCCAACGCAGTACTACTGATATTGGATTTCAGTAGTACTAAAACGTCAGAGCAGTAGTACTGACTTTTCAGACCAGGTTATTTTTTGCTACCCTATGGGGGGGGGCAGTATCTCATCGGCGACACGGAAAACATAGCAGGATATACAGCAAATACCCCGTAGGGCGAAGCCTGCCTTCCGTCAGCGCACCACTTCCTGGAAGTAAAAGTTGTTTCTAAACAGAAGATGTAAAACAAGCCAATAGACGTAACCATGATTGTACACTAACTGCAAGCAAAGAAGGCGGCAGTTTGAAAAGACCCTAAACGCATCCATCGCTTCCGCTTACCGCCCCGCCATGACCCACCCGAGACGGAAATGGAGAAAAAATCAGAGGTTTCTTCTTTTTAGTGGCATATTTTTATTATCTTTGCCCACTGTTATCAATCAGCGTGTATCAACAATGCCAGAAATATCTGTACGCGGGGTAGAGATGCCCGAGTCACCCATCAGGAAACTATCTCCCTTGGCCGCCGCCGCCAAGAAGCGCGGTGTCAAGGTGTATCACCTTAACATAGGACAACCCGACTTGCCCACCCCGCAGTGCGGGCTCGACGCACTGAAGACCATAGACAGGAAAATACTGGAATACTCCCCCAGCCAGGGATACCTGAGCTACAGGGAGAAACTGACGCATTACTACGCGAAATACAATATCCACGTCACGGCAGATGACATCATCATCACCGCTGGAGGCTCGGAAGCCGTGCTTTTCGCTTTCATGAGCTGCCTGAACCCAGGCGACGAGATTATCGTGCCAGAGCCTGCCTATGCCAACTACATGGCTTTCGCCATCAGCGCGGGGGCAAAGATACGCACTATCGCCACGACCATAGAAGAGGGGTTCTCGCTGCCCAAGGTGGAGAAATTCGAAGAACTCATCAACGAGCGTACCCGCGCCATCATGATCTGCAACCCCAACAACCCCACGGGATATCTCTACACCCGCAGGGAAATGAACCAGATACGTGACTTGGTGAAAAAATACGACCTCTATCTCTTCTCCGACGAGGTTTACCGCGAGTATATCTACACGGGCAGCCCCTACATATCTGCCTGCCACCTGGAGGGAATAGAGCAAAACGTGGTGCTGATAGACTCCGTGTCGAAACGATACAGTGAGTGTGGCATCCGCATAGGCGCGCTCATCACCAAGAACGAGCGTATACGGCAAGCGGTGATGAAGTTTTGCCAGGCGCGTCTCTCGCCTCCCTTGATAGGTCAAATAGTGGCCGAGGCTTCGCTTGACGCTCCCGAGGAGTATTATCGTGATGTATACGAAGAATACGTGGAACGACGGAAATGCCTCATCGACGGGCTCAACAGGATACAGGGCGTTTACTCCCCAATCCCCATGGGAGCTTTCTATACCGTGGCCAAGCTGCCCGTGGACGACGCGGAGAAGTTCTGCCGCTGGTGCCTGGAGGAGTTCAACTATGAAGGGGAGACCGTGATGATGGCTCCCGCTTCCGGCTTTTACACCACTCCTGGCGCGGGCATCAACCAAGTGCGCATCGCCTACGTGCTGAAGAAGGAAGACCTCAACAGGGCGCTGCTGGTATTGCGCAAGGCTTTGGAGGCCTATCCCGGCAGAGTGGACGAAGACTGATAAAGGAAGATGAACCTAGCCTACTACCTCGCCAAGCGCATTTACAGCGACAAGGGAGACAAGCGCAAAGTGTCTCGCCCCGCCATCCAGATAGCCACCGCTGGCGTTATCATCGGCCTGGCCGTGATGTTGGTGTCTGTTTGCGTGGTGCTGGGCTTCAAGCATACCATCAGGGACAAGGTGATAGGTTTCGGCAGCCATATCCAAGTGACCAATTTTATGTCGGTGCAGTCACAGACTCCCTACCCCGTGGCCGTGAACGACTCTTTTATCAAGACACTGAGAAACATCCCCGGCGTAAAGCATACCCAGCGTTTCGCCATGAAGCAAGGCATACTGAAGACGGATTCCGACTTCCTGGGCGTGATGTTCAAGGGCGTGGGGCCCGACTTCGATTCCACCTTCCTGCGCCAAAACCTCGTGGAAGGTTCCATCCCCAAGTTTGACGACAAGGCCAACCGCAATCACCTGCTTATCTCGAAACTGATGGCAGACAAGCTGCACCTGAAAGCGGGGGACAAAATTTACGCTTACTTCATCAACGAACAAGGGGCAAGAGCCAGGCGATTCACCATCGACGGCATCTATGAAACCAACCTGAAGCGCTATGACGAGGCGATGTGCTATATCGACCTCTGCACGGCCGTAAGGCTCAATGGCTGGGAAAACGACCAAGTAAGCGGCGTGGAACTGGCCGTGGAGGATTTCGACAAGCTGGACGAGACGGAAGAGCACATCATCAATAAGGTGAACCGCACACAAGACAAATACGGAGAGACCTACTCCAGCGCCACCATACAAGAGCTGAACCCCAGCATCTTCTCGTGGCTGGAGTTGCTCGACCTCAACGTGTGGATTATCTTAGGCCTGATGTTGGCCGTGGCGGGGGTGACCATGATTAGCGGCTTGCTTATCATCATACTTGAACGCACCAACATGATAGGCCTGCTCAAGGCGTTAGGCTGCCGCAATGGCAGTATACGTTCCACCTTCCTGTGGTTTGCCGTCTTCATCATCGGCAGGGGAATGTTATGGGGCAACATCTTAGGACTGGGACTGCTATTGGCGCAACGCTACCTGGGAGTAGTAAAACTGGACGCGCAAACCTACTACGTGAGCACCGTCCCCATAGACTTCAATTGGGCACTCATCGCGGGCATCAACGCCATGACCCTGATTGTATGTACGATCATGCTGATTGGGCCAAGCTACCTCGTTTCTTTCATTCGCCCCGCTAAATCCATGCGATATGAATGAAATGTTGGCATAAAACCCATAATTTTTATTCCGTTTTTTATTTTCCGCGCAAAAAGTTTTGCAATGTGCAAAAATAGCCTTATCTTTGCACGAAATTTACGGATTTGTGCAATCATGAATATACCTAGCTTTAACAGTTATATCCAAAAAGCCATCGTGGACAACTGGGACTACGATGCCTTGACCGACTACAAAGGGATAACTTTGCAGTACCATGACGTTGCCCGCAAAATAGAAAAACTACACATCCTGTTTGAGAACAGCGGCATACAGCGTGGGGACAAGATCGCACTATGTGGCCGTAACAGCGCGCATTGGAGTGTAGCCTTCTTGGCCACGCTCACTTATGGAGCGGTGGCCGTACCCGTACAAAACGAGTTCACTCCAGAGCAGATACATAACATCGTCAACCATAGCGAGGCCAAGTTGCTTTTCGTGGGTGACGTGGCCGCCACGCAGATAGACGCGGAAGAGATGCCCTCGCTGGAAGGCATCATCTATATACCCGACTACTCTCTGGTGATATCCCGCAGCGAACAGCTCACCTACGCCCGGGAGCATCTCAACGAGATGTTCGGCCGCAGGTTTCCCATGTACTTCCGCAAGAACCACGTATCCTACTACCAAGACGAGCCTGAGGAGCTGGCACTCATCAATTACACCAGCGGCACCACGGGCTTTTCCAAGGGGGTGATGCTACCCTATCGCGCGTTGTGGGGAAACGTGGACGGCATGATGGAGCAACTCGGCGACAAGTATCCTCGCCACAGCAATATCGTGAGCATACTGCCCATGGCCCACATGTATGGCATGCTGGTGGACATGCTGCTGCAATTCTGTTGGGGTAACCACATATTCTTCCTCACACGTCTGCCCAGCCCCACTTTCATCGCGCAGGCTTGCGCCGAGATAAAGCCCGCCATCATATTCTCCGTGCCATTGGTGATAGAGAAAATCATCCGCAAGAAAGTATTCCCCATCATACAGACCCACCGCGTGAAGCTGCTGCTCAACATGCCCGTCATCAACAAGCGCGTGAAGGAGCGCATCTGCGAGATGGTGAGGAAAGAACTGGGTGACAACATGTATGAGGTAGTCGTGGGAGGAGCCGGCCTCAACAAGGAGATAGAGGACTTCCTCACGGGAATAGGCTTCCCCATAACCATGGCCTATGGCACAACGGAAACCGCGCCGCTCATCACCTATAGCAACTGGACAGACTTCGCAAGCCATAGTTGCGGCACGCCCGTGAAATACATGGAGGTGAAGATATTGAGTGAAGACCCCGAGAGCATACCTGGAGAAGTAATCACAAAAGGCATCAACCTGATGCACGGATATTACAAAAACCCAGAAGCCACCGATGCCGTGATAGACCAAGACGGATGGTTCCACACGGGAGACTTGGGCACCATGAGCGCGGACGGACACCTCTATATCAACGGCCGCATCAAGAACATGCTGCTAGGCTCCAATGGCCAGAACGTCTTCCCGGAAGAGATAGAGAACATACTCAACTCCATGGCACTGGTGAGCGAGAGCCTCATCGTGCAAAATGAGGACAAGCTGGTGGCGTTGGTGCATCCTGACAACGACGAGGCCGAGGCCATGGGATTCACGGAGGAAGACCTGCAGAACATCATGGAGCAAAACAGGCAAGAGCTGAACATGCAGCTGCCCGCCTTCTGCAAAATATCCGAAATCCGGCTGCATGAGGAGTTCGAGAAGACACCCAAGAAATCCATCAAGCGCTATCTCTACCGAATGCCCGTACTCAAAGAATAAACCAACACCCTATAGCCATGGAATCAACACCTAGTTTCATCGCCCTCATCCAGGAGTGTATCACCACCCATTGGGATCTTGACGCGCTCACCGACTACAAGGGAGCCACCTTGCAATACCACGACGTGGCACGCAAAATAGAGAAGTTGCACATCATGTTCGAGAACTCGGGGGTGAAACCAGGAGACAAGATTGCCCTCTGTGGACGTAACAGCGCACATTGGGCAGTGGCTTTCCTTGCCACGCTCACCTATGGAGCGGTGGTGGTGCCCATACTCCACGAATTCACCAGCGAACAAATACACAACATCGTCAACCACAGTGACGCCAAGTTGCTATGCGTGGGTGACGTGGCGGCCACGCAAGTGGATCCCGAGAAGATGCCCCAGCTGGAAGGCATCATCTACCTACCCGACTTCACGCTCATGATATCCCGCAGCGAAAAGCTCACCTATGCCCGTGAGCATCTCAACGAGATGTTCGGAGCCAAATACCCCAAGTATTTCCGCCGCCAGCACGTGAACTACGCTGTGGAAAAAAGCCCCGAGCAGCTGGCCATGATCAATTATACCAGCGGTACCACGGGCTTCTCCAAGGGAGTGATGATACCTTACAGGGCCTTGTGGAGCAACAACGACTTCGCGCGGCAAGTGTTGGGAGAGCGCGTGAAACCAGGCGACAACATCATCAGCATATTGCCCATGGCCCACATGTACGGCATGGCTTTTGAATTCATCTTCGAGTTCCTGGCAGGATGCCACATCTTCTACCTCACCCGCACCCCTTCCCCCGCCATCATCGCCGAGGCCTTCGCACGCCTAAAGCCCGTCGTCATCATCGCCGTGCCTCTCATCATAGAGAAAATCATTCGCAAGAAAGTATTCCCCAAGGTACAGACCAACACCATGAGGCTCTTGCTACACACCCCCGTGTTGAGCAAGAGAATAAAGGAAAAGATAGCGCAGCAAGTGAGCGAGGCTTTCGGCGGCAACTTCTATGAAATCATCATCGGCGGAGCGGCCTTCAACCAAGAAGTGGAGAATTTCCTGAAAAGCATCAACTTCCCCTATACCGTGGGCTACGGCAGCACGGAATGCGCCCCCATCATCTGCTACGCCGACCACAAAGAATTCGCCCCTGGCTCATGCGGCAAGGCCGTCGTCCACATGCAAGTGCGTATAGACAGCCCCAACCCGGCGGAAATTCCCGGAGAGATATTGGCCAAGGGAACCAACGTAATGCTGGGATACTACAAAAACGAAGAAGCCACGCGCCTGGCCTTAGACAAGGATGGGTGGTACCACACAGGCGACTTGGGCACCATGGACGCGGAAGGCAACGTCTTCATAAAGGGACGCAGCAAAAATATGCTCCTGGGCGCTAACGGGCAGAACATCTATCCCGAGGAACTGGAAGACAAGCTCAACTCCATGCCGCTGGTGGCCGAGAGCCTGGTGATACAGAAAGGAGAGAAACTGGTGGCGCTCATACATCCCGACTATGACGAGGCGACCCAACTAGGGTTGACCACCAGCGACATAGAGCAAATACTGGAGCAAAACAAAAACGACTTCAACGCCTCAACACCCGCTTACGCCAGAATCAGCGAGATGAGAATACACGAAGAGGAATTCGCCAAGACGCCCAAGAAGTCCATCAAGCGCTTCCTTTACCAAGAGTAAAAAGAGCACACTCGTGGTTTTCCCGCCATAAAGGCTCCCGTCTTTTTGGCACCGAACTCCGGGCATCCTGGCGAAGAGTATCAGATACTACACTGCAATTCCAAAAGTGTAGAGACGTGGCGCGCCTCCCTTGGGGAGAATCATGGAATTGCCGCGCCCGTTCGATGGGAAGCGCAACGTATCCATCTGACAAGAGACGCAAGACGGCAACTTGACAGACGACGCGGCACGCCACATCTCTATAGTTGGGAATGCATGGTGCGCCGCCTCGCGGAAATATTCTTGGCGGCATCCAAGCACTACTCCTCTTGAAAGTTAATACTATTGAAACCCCAGTACCAGCTAAGTGAAACTCCAGTACCAGCTAATTGGTACTGGAGTTTCACTTAGCTGGTACTGGAAAGGATACTATACTTCTTCCCGCGACATAGAGCTATATATGTCACGGCATCTCTATGACTTTTCGGCGAACTCACGAATATAGGCAGGAAAATTCTTGCGTGGTTCGTGGAAAATTAGTAATTTTGCCGTGTTTTTCTGAAAATACTAATCATTCACGCGATGAATATCTCATATAAATGGCTTAAGGAATACGTAGACTTTGACCTCACGCCGCAACAGACCGCGGACGCGCTGACCTCGTGCGGGCTGGAGGTTGACGCTTTGGAGGAAGTGCAAACCATCAAGGGAGGACTGAAAGGCCTCTACGTGGGCAAGGTGCTCACTTGCGAAGCGCATCCCAATAGCGACCATCTGCATGTTACCATGGTGGACCTTGGCAAGGGTGAGCCACAACAAATAGTATGCGGCGCGCCCAACGTGGCCGCTGGCCAGAAAGTCATCGTGGCCGATCTCGGTTGCGTGCTCTATGACGGAGACCAAAGTTTCACCATCAAGAAAAGCAAACTGCGCGGCGTAGAAAGCCTGGGCATGATATGCGCCGAGGACGAGATTGGCATTGGCACCGACCACGCTGGCATTATCGTATTGCCCGACGACGCTCCCGTAGGCCAGCCCGCCGCCGAATATTACGGGCTGGAAAGTGACTGGGTGATAGAAATAGACATCACCGCCAACCGAGGCGACGCACTCAGCCACTACGGCGTGGCACGCGACCTTTACGCCTGGCTGAAACAGAACGGATACCAAACGAGCCTACATCGCCCTGGCTGCGAAGCTTTCCACGTAGACAACCATGACCTGCCCATCGACGTAACCATAGAGAACGCCGAGGCCTGCAGGCGATACGCTTGCGTAAGCATCACGGGATGCGAAGTGAAGGAAAGCCCGCAATGGCTGAAAGACAAGCTCAACGTGATAGGTCTCAGGCCTATCAACAATATCGTGGACATCACCAATTATATCATGATGGCCTATGGACAGCCCATGCATTGTTTCGACGCTGACATGGTGGCAGGCCATCACATCGTGGTGCGCACCCAGCCGGAGGGTACCAAGTTCGTCACTCTCGACGGCGAGGAGCATGAACTGGGAACGCACGACCTGAGCATTTGCAACGCGGAAGAGCCTATGTGTATAGCCGGCATCTTCGGAGGCAAAGGCTCTGGCACATACGAGACCACCCGCAACGTAGTACTGGAAAGCGCCTACTTCCATCCCACATGGATACGCAAGAGCGCCCGCCGCCATGGCCTGAGCACCGACTCCAGCTATCGTTTTGAGCGTGGCATAGACCCAAACGGAACCATCTACGCCCTGAAGCAAGCCGCCATCCTCTGCCAAGAGCTGGCGGGTGGCAAGGTGAGCATGGAGATACGCGATGTCTACCCCACCCCCATCGAGAACCCAAAAGTGAATCTTCCATACGCCTACGTGCATGACCTGATAGGAAAAGAGATAGGCCGCGAGACCATCAAGAGCATCGTTTCTTCATTGGAAATGAAGGTATTGGAGGAAACCGAAGAAGGCCTCACACTCGAAATACCCGCCTACAGAGTAGACGTGCAACGGCCTTGCGACGTGGTGGAAGACATCTTGCGCATCTACGGGTATAACAACGTGGAGATACCCACCCAATTGAAAAGCTCCCTCACGATAGCCACCGATACAGACCGCCGCTACAAGACGCAAAACCTGGTAGCGGAGCAGTTGGTGGGAGCGGGGTTCAGCGAGATACTCAACAACTCGCAGACCAAGACGAGCTATTATTCCTCACTGGAACTGAACGCCTATCCCGACAGCGACACCGTCAAGATAGTCAACCCACTGAGCGCGGATCTCGGAGCCATGAGGCAGACGCTGCTCTTTGGCGGACTGGAGAGCATCATGCGCAACATCAATCGCAAGGCGGCCAACCTGAGATTCTTCGAAGTAGGCAACACCTATGCCTACAACCAGGCGAAATGGACAGCGGAACAACCCATCAAAGCCTATAGCCAAGAAGCCCACGTGGCACTTTGGATAACAGGAAAGAGAGTGGAGGGCAATTGGGCGCACCCCGACGAGGACTCCAACTTCTATGAGTTGAAAGCCTGCGTGGACAACATCCTGCTCCGCGTAGGCCTGCCCCAAGCCATGGCCGTGTTGAAGAAGAGCGAAAACAACATCTTCTCCAAGGGACTTGCGCTGGAAAGCCGCGGTGGCAAGACCTTGGTGGAAATGGGTATCATCAGCCTGAAACTACGCAAGGCGTTCGACCTGGAGCAAGACGTCTACTACGCCGACATCCATTGGGACAACCTCATGAAGGCTGTCTGCAAGGAGCAAGTCACTTACCAGGAACTGAGCAAGTATCCCGCCGTAAGCCGAGACCTGGCCCTGCTGGTGGACAAGGGAGTGGAATTCGCGGAGATAGAGCGCACCGCCCGCCAGACCGAGAAGAAACTGCTGAAGAGCGTCGTGCTCTTCGACGTATACGAGGGCAAGAACCTGCCAGAGGGCAAGAAGAGCTATGCCGTGAACTTCATACTGCAAGATGAGCAGAAGACACTCAACGACAAGCAGATAGACGCTATCATGCAGAAACTGATTGCCAACCTCACTGGCAAGCTGAACGCACAACTCAGATAAAAGGATAATCACAAAAAAACATAAAGACAATATGGGAAGAGCATTTGAATACCGCAAGGCTGCGAAACTGAAGAGATGGGGTCACATGGCCCGCACGTTCACCAAACTGGGCAAGCAGATTGCCATCGCCGTCAAGGCTGGTGGACCTGAACCGGAGAACAACCCCACTCTGCGAGCTATCATCGCCAACTGCAAGCGCGAGAACATGCCCAAGGACAACATAGAGCGCGCCATCAAGAACGCCATGGGCAAAGACCAAAGCGAATACAAGGAAGTGACCTACGAGGGATATGGCCCCCATGGCATCGCCGTGTTCGTGGAGACTTTGACCGACAACACCACGAGAACAGTGGCTGACGTGCGCTCCATCTTCAATAAATTCAACGGCAACCTGGGCAACCAAGGAAGCCTCTCGTTCCTTTTCGACCACAAGGCCGTGTTCACTTTCAAGAAGAAAGAAGGCATCAACATGGACGACCTGATACTCGACTTGATAGATTACGGAGTGGAAGACGAGTATGACGAGGACGAGGAAACGGGCGAGGTGACCATTTATGGCGCACCCACCAGCTTCGGCGAGATACAAAAGCACCTGGAGGCTGAGGGCTATGAGGTGACTGGAGCAGAGTTCACCCGCATCCCCAACGACCTGAAGGAAGTAACTCCCGAGCAGCGTGAGGTTATCGAGAAGATGGTAGAGCGTCTCGAGGAGTTTGACGACGTGCAGACCGTCTATACCAACATGAAACCCGAGGAGACCGCGGATGGAGAATAACCCGGCGGAAGCCCGCACCTACACCTATGAGCCAAAGGGCACCTGCTCACGGCTGATGGAAATCACCGTCAACGAGGAGGGCGTGATTACCAACGCCCGTATCTTTGGCGGCTGCATGGGCAACACTCAAGGCGTATGCGCCCTGGCCAAGGGCATGAAAGCCACGGAGGTGAAACAACGGCTGAAAGGCATCCTCTGCGGCAACAAGGGCACCAGCTGCCCCGACCAACTGGCCAAGGCACTGGAAGAAATGGGTTTCTAAACGCATCCTGCATCTTTCGAAAAGCACACATAGCTTTAATGCTCGGCACTGTCACGCATAGCGGATGATAGTGCCGAGTTTTTTATCCACCCGTTGCCACTTTACCCATGGCAAAAAGGTCTTATATGGTTTGTAATGTTTTTTCTTTCGCATCAAATCTCGAAGTCCAAAAAGCCATAACATAACGCCATGGGCAAACGCCCAGATTTGTAAACATTTGATACCATCCTGAAACGCGAAATGAAATCAACTTGTTTTGGTTGGCAAAACAACTTGATTTGAGGAGCGAAACAAGTTAAATTGACGGGCGAAACAAGTTGTTTTCCCAAACACCCTCGATTAGACGGAAAACAAATGCTTATCGCATGCGTCATGCCATAACAGGAAAGGAATTCCACATAGCCACATCAAATGCGGAAAACACAAAAAGCGGGGCGTAACCCTCATTGGGCACGCCCCGCTCTAACATATGATACATTTGTTTTCTCAAAACCATCGCCCTCCTAAGGGCGTTCGCTTTCGCTTAGGAAAGCTTGTTCATTACGTGGATAGCGTTTGCCAACGCGGCGGTAACCACTACCAATGCAATTGATGTCATCAACATAATATTATCCTTTCTTCATCTTTTTACCAGGCCCGAAGGCCTCACCTGTTAAACATCTGCCGCCTCGCTTGGCGACCATCTTATTCTTAAATCCGCCGCAAAGATACGGCGTTTCCCTATTACATGCAAACTTCATGCCATAAAAAGCACCATGCGAGCCACATTTCTTGACGCATATCAAAAAAACGCAGCCCGCACGGGGATATATTGAAAAAATACGTTTACTGCTCTGGGAGGTCGTTGACTCCAGGCAGATTAAACTGGTAACTATTGTCGAATACCTTGCGCACCTTGTTGATTTCCACGAAGGTAGTGCCTCCGCCCTCACCGAAGCTACCGCTCAGGTAGGCTATGCTGTCGTCTAGTTGCAGGTATCCCTTCTGCCGCAACATGCGCACCGCCGCCATGAAGACCTGTTGGTTGGAGATGTGCTTCTTTTGGTAGATAGGTATCACGCCATAGGAAAGGTTGAGAAAACGCTGCGTCTTCTCCCTGTAGCAGATGGCCAAGATGGGCGTTGGGCCACGGAAGCTGGCCAACACACGGGCAGTCTCGCCAGAATCACTGTCGGTGATAATGCCCTTCACACCCAACTTGCGGGTACTGTCAATAGCCGCGTGGGCGAGAAACTCCCTCTGCGTGATGGCGCGGTCGGCGGAAAGTTGCACGTCGAGGGCTGCCGTACGGTCTTTCTCCGCTTGCTCGGCTATGCGAGCCATGGTCTGCACGGCCTCCACGGGATACTTTCCGCTAGCGGTCTCACCGCTCAGCATGAGCGCGTCCGTGCGATAAAAGATGGCGTTGGCTATATCTGTCACCTCCGCACGGGTGGGACGTGGGTTGTTTATCATGGTGTGGAGCATCTGGGTAGCCACGATGACGGGCTTCTTCTTGGCGATGCAACTTGCTATGATGCGTCGTTGGATACCGGGAATGCGCTCTATGGGCACCTCGATGCCGAGATCGCCGCGGGCCACCATCACTCCGTAGGAAGCGTCTATGATTTCTTCGATGTTGTCCACTCCCTCCTGGTTCTCTATCTTGGAAATAATCTTGATGTCGGAACCATGCTGGTCCAGGATTTCCTGCACGGCATGCACGTCCGAAGCGTTCCTCACAAATGAATGGGCGATGAACTCCACGTCCATTTCTATGGCCAGTTCTATGTTGTGCTTGTCTTTCTCGGTGAGCGCTGGCAAGTCTATATGCTCCCCAGGCACGTTGACGCTCTTGCGCGCCCCCAGCGTGCCCTCGTTCTCCACCCTGGCTATAAGCATGGGACCCGTATTCTCGATGACCTTCATGTCCAGTTCGCCGTCATCGAAAAGGATGTCGTCACCCACCTTCACGTCATCGGTGATATTGGGATAAGACACATTGATAATGTCGTGGGATGTGTCCATGCCGGGGCGGCCGAATATCTTGACCACATCGCCCGACTTATAGTGGATAGGCTCCTCTACGTTGGTAGTCCTTATCTCCGGGCCTTTGGTGTCTATCATGATGGCTATGTGGGGAGACACCGCCCTCACATTCCTTACGATAGTGCGCATGCCTTCCTCGGTGGCGTGGGCGGTATTGATTCTCACCACGTTCATGCCTGCGAAAAAAAGCTTGCGTATGAACTCCTGCTCGCATCTTCTGTCGCTGATAGATGCTACAATCTTTGTTTGCTTCATGGGCTTAAATACGTTACCTGGCGCAAAGTTAATGAAAATCGGGCAAACTTGAAAACATTTGCCCGACGATTTCATCCACAAGCGCCAATTAGGCTAGATATCGAGGTCGGGAGCCTTTTCCGCTCCTTGGGCCGCCTCAAACTTTGGCATTACGTCGAAACCGAAAAAATTAGCCAGTATGACAGCGGGCATGCGGCGCACGCTGATGTTATAGGCCTGCACGGCATCGTTGTACTTGCGGCGGGCTTCCTGTATGCGATTCTCGGTTCCCTCCACCTGTATCTGCAAGGACTTGTAGTTCTCGCTGGCCTTCAGCTCGGGGTAACGCTCGGCCACCACCATCAGCCTGCCCAGAGCCGCCGACAGTTCCCCCTGCGCCTCCGTGTATTGGCGCAACTTGTCGGCCGTGAGGTTAGTGGGGTCTATGCTCATTTGCGTGGCCGAGGCGCGCGCTTGCGTTACCTGCGTGAAAGTCTCCCGCTCATGGGCGGCGTATGATTTCACTATCTTGGCCAATTGGGGCAACAGGTCGGCTCTGCGCTGATAAGCTGTCTGCACGTTGGAAAGCTCCGTATAGGCCACTTCCTGCTTCTTGACGAAGCCATTGTAACCCGAGACGCCCCAGAACACGAGCACCACGAGAACGGCAAGCAACACCCAAAGCCATTTCTTTCCGCCAGTCTTGCGGCGGGAATTGAGGTTTTGAAACCCCTGATTGTAATCATTCATACTATTTGTTGTTTATGGTTTAATCTTTTTACCAACTGCCTCCCGCTCCGCCGCCGCCGAAGCTTCCGCCGCCAAACGAACCTCCCGAGAAACCGCCCCCATGTCCCAACGATCCTCCTCCGCCGAAGATGAAGGGCGGAAACCAATCATCGTCGTGGCGGGAGCGAGAACGGAAAGTTTTGGGCGAGGGCTTCACCACGCCCAACTTCACCAGTATGGCGCGGACAAGCATGTAAATGGGTATCGAGAAGAAAAGCAACGTGAGCACAATGGCAAACACGAGGTCTCCAGCGTCGCCGTCTTCATCGATGCTCTTCACGCCTGTCTTGCCAGTAGATACCTTATTATATAGCGCACGTGCGGTAGCCCACACCGCTTTTCCAGGTTGCCCCTCCCGCATGTATGGCACCACGCAAGCCTGGGCAATGTCGTCACAATCCACGTCGGTAAGTTCCGATTCCAGACCCATGCCTGGAGCGATGAAGTACCGTTTGTCCTTCACGGCGATAACCACCACCAAACCCCTGCGTGTCTCCTTGTCACCCACTCCAAGGCGGTTACCAAGGTCTTGCGCCATGCGAAAAGCGTCACCATCTTTCACCCTATTGACAACCACAAAGAGGGACTGCACACCCTTGCTCCGTTCCAGCCGCCCGAGATAGTAATCCGCGGAATCTCGCTCGGCAGGCTTGAGCAATCCGTCAGGGTCAGAAACATATCTGGTGCTATTTCGCAAATAAGGGATAGGCACATCGCTGGCCTGCCACTCCCGTTGAGCGGGAAGCTGGGCGACAAAAGCCCATAAACAAATGAGAACCAAGAATATGCGCAACGAGAACGGGGAAAGCGAGAAGTCTATTGCGTGACTTCTCATTGGCATCTCGGAACGGGAAAGTCTATCGGGCACTTGCGTGAAATAAAAGTCCATAGCGCGAAAATACACAATAAAAACCTAATTTACAAATACTTAGCGTGATATTTTTTGAAAAAAACAAGTGAACTTTTTCTTTATTCGATAAAATTTTGTACCTTTGCACACCGAAATTCAATATACGAATCCAAAAACTAGCAGAGAGACATGACAAAAGCAGACCTCATCAAGGAAATTTGTGAAGCCACCGGCTTAACAAAAACGGAAGTGAGCGCAGTGGTTGAATCATTCATGACATGCGTCAAGAGCAGCCTGCTGGAAAGGAGGGAGAGCGTACACTTGAGGGGCTTCGGCAGCTTCATGCTGAAACACAGAGCCGTAAAGACCGCCAGAAACATCTCCAAGAACACCACCTTGGTGCTGGGAGCGCATGACAGGCCTTACTTCAAGCCAGCAAAGGAATTCATGGAAAAAGTAAGGGAGGAAACCTTGGAGGAAATTCCCGCGCAAGCGGAATAACCAATCCTCAAGCGGAAACGCTTCTTTAGAAGACATCAAATTAGATAATACAATAACAGATTAAAATTTAAGACTATGCCTAACGGAAAGAAGAAGAAGGGCCACAAGATGGCCACCCACAAGCGTAAGAAGAGATTACGTAAGAACAGACACAAGAGCAAGTAAGCTTATTGCTGGCTCGCGCCGTCTAAGAAAAAATTGAGAGGGGGTATGTCAACTGGGAAAAAGTGTTGGCATGCCCTTTTTTCGAATAAGAAAGGAAAGTAAGCAATGACTAGCGAACTCATCATCGATGTCCAGCAGAAAAACATCTCCATCGCGCTGCTAGAAGACAAGCAGCTGGTGGAGTACCAGAACGAGGCCCGGGAAGCTTCGTTCAGCGTGGGCAACATCTACATCGCGAAGGTGAAAAAACTCATGCCAGGCCTGAACGCCTGTTTCGTGGATGTGGGATTTGAGCGGGATGCCTTCTTACACTACCAAGACCTGGGCAGCCACTTCCCTTCTTACCAAAAATACCTGAAGCAGGTACTAAGCGACCGCAAGAAACTCTATCCATTCACCAAAGCCAGCAAACTGCCCGACTTGGACAAAGAAGGCAGCGTACAGAATGTTTTGAAGCCTGGCCAAGAAGTGCTGGTGCAAATCGTAAAGGAGCCTATATCCACCAAGGGGCCAAGACTGACGGGAGAGCTATCTTTCGCCGGACGGTTTTTGGTGCTCATACCTTTCGGCGCCAAGGTGTCCGTATCCTCTAAAATCAAGAGCGGAGAGGAGAGGGCGAGGCTTAAGCACCTCATACAGAGCATAAAGCCCGAGAACTGCGGCGTGATAGTGCGCACCGTGGCGGAAGGAAAAAGAGTGGCGGAACTGGATGCCGAATTGAAGGTGCTTACCCAACGCTGGGTGTCTACGCTGGAAAAGACACAAAAGGCACAGGCTTTACCCAAGACCGTTTTTGAGGAAACGGGAAGAGCCGTAGCCATGATCAGAGACCTCTTCAACCCCACTTACGAGAATGTCTATATCAACAACGAAGAGGTGAAAGAGGAAGTAAAGCACTATATATCGCTCATAGCTCCCGAAAGGGTCGGTGTCGTGAAATTGTACACTGGCAAGGTTCCCATCTTCGACAACTTCAACGTCACGAAACAAATCAAGGCCTCTTTCGGACGCACCGTGAACTACAAACATGGCGCTTACCTCATCATTGAACACACAGAGGCTTTACATGTAGTTGACGTGAACAGCGGCAACAGAACGAGGGTGAACGGACAGGAAGCCAATGCGTTAGACGTGAACCTGGGAGCGGCCGACGAGTTGGCAAGGCAATTGAGATTAAGGGACATGGGCGGCATTATCGTGGTAGACTTCATAGACATGAGCCTGGCAGAGGACAGGCAAATGCTCTACGAACGTATGTGCAAGAACATGCAGAAAGACCGCGCCAAGCACAATATACTCCCCTTAAGCAAATTTGGCTTGATGCAAATCACGCGACAAAGAGTAAGGCCCGCCATGGACGTGAACGTGGACGAGACTTGTCCCACTTGCTTCGGCAGCGGAAAAATAAAATCAAGCATCCTGTTTACAGACCAACTGGAAAGGAAGATAGACCGTTTGGTCAACAAGATAGGCATTAAAAGATTTGACCTCTACGTCAATCCTTACGTAGCGGCTTATATCAACAAGGGGTTCATCTCGCTCCACCGGAAGTGGCAGATCAAGTACGGATTTGGCATCAGGGTGATACCCTCACAGAAACTGGCCTTCTTGCAATACGAGTTCTACGACAAGAACAACGAATACATTGACATGCAAGAAGAACAAGAAACCAAGCAACAACAGCACTCATAACAATCCGGGCTTCCATTCTGATGATGGAAGCCCGTGATATTCTTAAAAAGGCAAATCGTCCGCGCTGTCTTCCTGGGAAGGAGCGGGAGCATCAGGAGCGACTGGCTGAACGGGAGACTGCGCAGGAACAGCTCCATAAGCAGCGGGAGACTGCGGCGGGAAGGGCATGGCTCCAGGTTGCGCGCCATATGCGGCAGCCTGCGCCGCAGCAGGGTCTACATGGACAACATTCCACGCACGCACACTGTTGTACCACCTTCCTTGATATTCATGGGCACTGATGTCAAAAGACACGCTCACCTCATCACCCAGTTTGATATTGAACTGCGCGAGGCGATCTGCCCCAAATACGTCAAACGCCATTTGCTTGGGATATTGGTCATGGGTTTCTATAACAAACGTCTGGGCCTTCCACTCTCCTCTTTGAGAGACGCCGCTTCTTTCAGGCAAAACGACGATGATTTTTCCTTGTAATTCCATGGGTCTTTGTTTAAACTTTCAAAATACTTTGCGAAAGTAATAAATTAGTCTCAAAAAAACGAAAGTTTTACTCTTTTTTTGTTGATGCGAAATTATTTTCGTATTTTTGTGGCCATAAACACATCAACCATATCTAAACAATACATAAACATGAAATTTACCGTTTCCAGCTCGGCCGTGAGCAGCCGGCTTAACACGCTGTCCAAAGTCATCGCAGGCAAGAATTCATTGCCCATACTGGACTGCTTTCTCTTCCAAGTAAGCAACAATCAACTGACCATAACCGCCAGCGACAGCAGTAATATGATGCAAGCCATCGTGGAATTGACCGAGTGTGACGGAGAGGGGGAGTTCGCCCTTCCCCATCGCACCATGCTGGATGCCATGAAGGAATTGCCAGAGCAACCCCTGAATTTCGAGGTAGACATGGACACCATGGCCATGAAGGTTAATTACCAAAATGGAATGTATAACTTCACCGCCCAAAGAGCTGACGAATATCCACGCCCACAACACGTGAGCGATGCCGCCTCCACCATCACCCTGTCTTCCCAGATACTGATAGACAATATCAACCGTTCTCTTTTCGCCACCGCCAATGACGAATTGCGTCCCGTGATGAATGGTATATATTTTGACTTCACGCCTGATTCTCTCACCATGGTTGCCAGTGACGGACACAAACTGGTACGTTGCCAAGATTTCACCATAAAGAGCGAGGTGCCCACGGCATTCATAATGCCAAAGAAACCCGCCATGTTGTTGCGCAACACGCTGGACAAGGACGGCGGTGACGTGGAAGTACGCTTTGATGACCGTGGAGCGGAGCTGAAATATGAAGGAGGGCAACTGAGTTGCCGCCTCATAGAAGGCCGCTATCCCAACTATAACTCCGTGATTCCAGAGAACAATCCCAATAATGCCACCATCGACAGAGCCTCCCTCGCCAGTGCCCTGAGACGCGTGTTGCCTTTTGCCGACGAGAGCAGCCAGCTGATAAGATTCCACCTGGAACAAGGAAGGATTGAATTATCCTCTGAAGACATTCAATTCGCCACCGCCGCCAAGGAGCAACTCGCCTGTGACTACCAGGGACACCCCATGAGCATCGGCTTCAAGGGAGGAACGTTGCAGGAAGTACTTGCCAACCTGGAGGGCGAACAGATTATCATGCAACTGGCGGATCCCAGCCGCGCTGGCATCATCATTCCCGCACAGCAACCGGAAAACGAGGACATCCTGATGCTTATCATGCCCATGTTGCTTAATGACTAACGCAAGATGAGACTCAACTTAACTAAGCCGCTGGTAGTCTTTGACTTGGAAAGCACGGGGCTGGATCTCGTCAATGACCGTATCATACAACTTTCTTATATCAAGGCTTATCCTGACGGAAAGGAAGAGCGCAAGAACTTATTGATAAACCCCGGGAAGCCCATCCCCGCCGAAGTGGAGAAACTGACCGGCATCACCAATGACGACGTGAAAGACGCGCCCACCTTCAAGCAAGTAGCCACAGACTTGGCGAAAACTTTCACAGGTTGCGATTTCGCGGGATACAATTCCAATCACTTTGACATACCTTTATTGGCGGAGGAATTCCTGCGTGCGGGCATCGACTTCGACTTCTCTCGCTGCCGATTGATAGACGCGCAGACTATATTCTTCAAAATGGAGAAGCGTAACTTAGCCGCCGCCTACAAATATTATTGCGGCAGGAAGATGGAAGATGACTTCCAAGCCCATAGAGCCGACCAGGACACCGAAGCCACTTACAGGGTACTGCAAGGACAACTGGACAAATACGCTCCTGGCATGCAAGAGGAGCCTGACCGCGTAATACACAATGACATGGACGAGCTGGCCCGCCTTTCAGTGCAAAACGATAACGTGGATTTCGCGGGCCGCATCGTATGGCGTCCACTAAAAGACGCCTCGGGCAACGTGTCGCTTGATGACAGCGGCAATCCCCTCAAGCAGGAAGTGTTCAATTTCGGCAAATACAAGGACATGCCCGTAAGCGAGGTGCTGCGCAAAGACCCAGGTTATTTCAATTGGATACTGAATAGCGACTTCACGTATAACACCAAGCAGGTATTGACAAGAATCCGCCTGCGTGACATGGGAAAGAAATGATAGCGGGAAAAAAGATTGTACTCGGAATCACAGGCTCCATAGCCGCCTATAAGGCATGCCTCATCATCAGGGGGCTTATCAAGCGCGGAGCCGAGGTGCAAGTGGTCATTACGCCCGCTGGCAAAGAGTTCATCACGCCAGTTACGCTCTCCGCCCTCACCCATAAGCCCGTCATCAGCGAGTTCTTCTCACAAAGGGACGGCTCTTGGCACTCCCATGTGGACTTGGGACTATGGGCAGACGCCATGCTGATAGCGCCCTGCACGGCCTCAACGCTGGGCAAGATGGCGCATGGTATAGCCGACAACATGCTCATCACCACCTATCTTTCCATGAAAGCCCCCGTGTTCATAGCCCCCGCTATGGACTTGGATATGTATAACCATCCCGCCACGCAAGAAAACCTTCGCGCCTTGATTGGATATGGCAATCACGTGATAGAGCCTGGTTGCGGTTTCTTGGCCAGCGGGCTGGAGGGCAAAGGCCGGATGGAAGAACCCGAGAAGATCATCCAGGCATTGGAAGACTTCTTCCAGGCACAACAAGACTTGAAAGGCAAAAAGATACTGATCACCGCAGGACCAACCTACGAGAAAATAGACCCCGTACGCTTTATTGGCAATTATTCTTCGGGGAAGATGGGCTTCGCCTTGGCGGAAGAATGCGCCAAGCGAGGGGCGGAAGTCACACTGATAGCCGGTCCCGTTGCGTTAAGTTGCTCAAGCGGCATACATCGCGTAAACGTGGAAAGTTGCCAAGAGATGTATAACGCCTCGATAGAGGCCTTTCCCTTGCAAGACGCCGCCATTCTCTGCGCCGCCGTGGCCGATTTCAAGCCAGCCATGACCGCTGACCGCAAGATAAAAAGGGGAGAAGATGGGCTGCGGCTGCAATTGGAACCCACGCAAGACATCGCCGCCTCGCTAGGGAAAATGAAACAAGAGAGGCAACGCTTGGTGGCGTTCGCGCTGGAGACAGACCATGAAGAGTCAAACGCCGAAAGCAAGCTGAAGAAGAAAAACGCTGATTTCGTGGTGCTCAACTCCACCCGCAACAAAGGCACCACATTCCGCACGGACGACAACCAGATAATCATTGTCTCTCCACAAGGCAAGAAAGAATATGGCAAAAAACCAAAGAGTGAAGTGGCTCGTGACATTGTCAATGAGCTTGTGTCTATATTGTAACCTCTTGACGGCCCAGGAGCTGCAAGCCAAGGTGAACATCAACTATGCCCAGGTGCAGGGCACGGACAAATCGGTGTTTGACGACCTACAGCGCAATTTGGAACAGTTTGTCAACGAACGCCAATGGACCAACTTGCAATTCGCCAAGAACGAGCGCATACCATGCAGTTTCAACATCACCGTGAGCACTTACGACAGAGACAACAACCTTTTCACCTGCAAGGCCATCATACAGGCCAACCGACCCGTATACAATTCCGCCTACTCCACCACCATTTACAGCAATACCGACAACGATTTCACCTTCCAATATGCCCAATTCGACCAGCTCAACTACTCGGATGAATACATAGACAATTCACTGACCGCGCTGATGGCCTACTACGCCTATCTCATCATAGGCATCAACCTGGACACCTTCGCCCCCATGGGTGGAACCGACGTGCTGCAACGCTGCCTCAACGTGGCCAACAACGCCCAAAACCTGGACATGCCAGGATGGAAGGCTTTCGAGGATGACCGCAATCGCTACGCCATCATCAACGATTACCTGGACGGGGGCTTGCAACCCCTGCGGCAGTTGCAGTATGACTATTACCGCAAAGGGCTGGACGAAATGGCCAACCAGGTGGAAAGAGGAAGAACGGAAATCACCCAAGCACTGGATACGCAGCTGAGACAGGCAAGGGAGAACAAGCCCTTGACCATGTGGCCGCAGATATGGACAGACTACAAGAGGGACGAATTGGCCAATATCTACCAAGGGAAAGGCACCGCGAAAGAGAAAGAGAAGATTTACGAGTTGCTCTCAAGCATCAATCCCTCGCAAGAAAACGCATGGTCTAAACTTCGACAATAACAATGCTGACACATCTATACATAAAAAACTATACGCTCATCGACCTGCTCGACATCTCCTTTCACGAGGGTTTCTCGGTCATCACGGGAGAGACTGGGGCGGGAAAGAGCATCATCTTGGGAGCGATCGGGCTGCTGCTGGGCAACAGGGCGGACTCCAAAGCCATCAAGCCAGGTTGTGACCGCTGCGTGATAGAAGCCCAGTTTGACCTCTCACGCTATGAGCTGGAAGATTTCTTCCTCAACCACGACATAGACTATTGCCCTGCCGACACTATCATCCGCAGGGAACTTACGTCAGCGGGAAAGAGCCGTGCCTTCGTCAACGATACCCCCGTACCGCTGGCCACCATGCGGGAACTTGGCGAGACACTGGTAGATATCCATTCGCAACATCAGAATCTGCTGCTGCAGAAAGAGGATTTCCAACTGCAAGTGGTGGACATCATAGCCGGAGACAAGCATTTGTCAAAAGACTACGCCCAAGCCTTCCTCGCCTACCAGCGGAAAGAGAGAGAACTGCGTGCCGCGAAGGAGGAAGCGCGACGCCAGCAAGACAACGAGGACTACCTGCGCTATCAGTATAACGAACTGGAACAAGCCCAACTGCAAGCGGGCGAACAAGCGCAAGTGGAGCAAGAGACACAGGCCATGACCCACGCCGAGGACATCAAGTCGGCACTCTATACCGCCTGCAACGCCCTCAATGGCGATGAAGGCGGAGCGATTGCCTCGTTGCGTGAAGCCTCTCGCCAATTGCAATCCATCGGGCAAGTATACCCACAAGCGCAATCCCTTCTGGAAAGACTGGACTCCTGCGACATCGAACTGAAAGACATAGCCGATGACTTAAGCCAGAAAATGGAACGAGTGGACTTCGACCCCGCTCTTCTGGAGAAACTCAACGCCAGGCTGGACACCCTCTACGCCCTGCAACGGAAATACCACGTGGAAGACGAGGAGCAATTGATAGCCCTCAGGGACAACCTGGCCCGGCAACTAGACCAGTTGGAACACGGAGAGGAAAACATCGCCATGTTGGCGGCTGAAGTGGAAAAGCTGCGGCAGGATTGCGAGGAGAAAGCCCAACTGCTGACCGAGACACGCCGACAGGCCGCCCAGAAGGTAGCCGAGGAAATGCGCCAAAGGCTCATACCCCTTGGCATGCCCCGTGTCAGGTTTGAGGTAAAGATGGAACAAAAGCCGCTGAGCGTGGACGGAAAGGACAAGATATCATTCCTTTTCAGCGCCAACACAGGTACGCCTGCCATGCCCGTCAGCCAAATAGCGTCTGGCGGAGAGATTGCCCGCGTAATGCTCTCGCTCAAAGCCATGATAAGCGGAACCATCAAGTTGCCCACCATCATCTTCGACGAGATAGACACGGGAGTAAGCGGCAGTATAGCCGAACGCATGGCCCACATCATGCGAGAGATGGGAGCGGCCAACAGGCAAGTGATCTCCATCACCCACCTGCCACAGATAGCGGCTTTGGGCAGCCACCACTACAAGGTTGCCAAGCAAGAGACCGCCCAAGGAACGGTGAGCGTGATGAAAGAACTCACGCCCGAGGAGAGAGTGGCCGAGATAGCGGGCATGCTGAGCGGCAGCGACGTGACCGAGGCCGCGCTGGCCAATGCACGCACACTCCTGAAAACAGAAAATTGACACCTATATTATATATAAGAAAAAACATGAAGAAAACAGTACATATCTTGACGATGCTCCTGGTGAGCGTCACCATGGCGGCTCAACCCGCCGGGGTGAAAAAGGTCGCCAAAAGCACGTTCTCCCTTACCTCTTTCGACGAGAAAGGCAGTATAGTGGCCTCCACCCAAGGCGTTTTCATCGACGAGAAGGGCACGGGAATCTGCCCCTTCAAGGTTTTCATAGGCGCGGAAAGAGCCACGGTGGTAGACGCGGACGGTAATTCCATGGAAGTGGATGCCCTGCTGGGAGCCGACGAGCTATACGACGTGGCCAAACTCAGGGTAAAGGCTTCCACCAAGGCGGCCCCGTTGGCCACCGCGGCGGAGAAACAGGGAGCGAAAGTATGGTTAATGCCCTACTCCATCAACAATCCCCAGCCGCTCCAACTCACGCTTTCCTCCGTGGAGCGGTTCCACAACAGCTATAATTACTACATCCTTGGCGGAGAAGTGCCAGACAACGCCGTGGGCTGCCCGGTCGTCAACGGCAACGGACAAGTGGTGGGCATCATGCACAAGAGCGACAGCCACACCACGGCCGTGGATGGCGCCTATGTCAAGCAACTCTCTGTCAGCGGGCTTTCGTCACTCGACGCCTCGTTGCAAGAGACGGGCGTGCGCACGGCCCTGCCCGACAACGAAGAGGAAGCCATCACCATGATGACGCTCAAGAAAGGCTCGGTGAAAGAAGACACCTACAGAGCCTACGTGGACGAGTTCCTGGAGAAGTTTCCCACGTCCTCTTTCGGATACCAGGAACTGGGCTTGATACAAATGGGGCAAGACCAGTTCGACGAGGCCAGCAAGACCATGGAAGCCGCCATCAAGCAAAGCAGGGCCAAGGACGAGGCCCACAGCGACTACGCCAACTTGATTTACCAGAAAAACATATACAAGTCAGACAAGCCCTACGAGCCATGGACACTGGACAAGGCCCTGGAAGAGGCGAAAACCGCCTACGGAATCAACCCGCAACCCATATACCAGCACCAGGAGGCGCAAATCATCTTCGCCCAAGGCAAATACCAAGAGGCCTACGACATCTTCATGTCACTCACCAAATCGCCCATCTCCAACGCCGAGCTTTACTATGAAGCCGCACAAAGCAAAATCCACTTGAACGCGCCCGACACTGAAATCAGGGTCTTGCTGGACAGTGCCGTCAACGTAGGCAAGCGCATGGGCACAGGGGAAGCACCCTATATTCTCGCCCGCGCGCAATACCTGCACGACAAAGGCGAATACCGCGAGGCCCTCAAGGACTACAACGCCTACGACACCCTCACGGCCACTACCGACCCCGTGTTCTTCTATTTGCGCTATAAGTGCGAGACGCAAGTGCGCCAATGGCAACAGGCTCTCTTCGATATCGCCCGCGCCTGCTTCCTCAATCCCAAGGAACCTACCTACTTCGCGGAGTGGGCTTCGCTTGACTTACGGGTGAAACGCTATGACGAGGCCGTCAGCGCGGCCACCAAGTGCATAGAGCTGGCTCCCGAATACGCCGACGGGTACCTGCTGCTGGGATTGGCGCAGATAGAGAAAGGCATGAAGGAGGAAGGACTCAAGAACCTGGAGAAAGCCAAGGAACTGGGAGACACCCGAGCGGAACAGTACATCGAGAAAAACAAGTAATCCACAAACAAGCACCATGGACAAAACAGATTTCAAGGGCTTGGCGAGCCTCTGCGTCCAAAAATACAAAGACTCGCTGGACAATAAACGTGAACGTTATATAGACACCCTATTCGTGGCTATCACGGAAAAGGACGATGTACTCTGCTCCAAGATACCGAGCATACTCGAAAAAGCCTCCAAATGCATCCTGATACACCAGAAAAAACAACTGGCAGTCACCAATTGGTATTCTTGGTACAAAGTAGACTATATCGACGAGAATGAATGCGTGACCGACGGCAACCTGGGCCAAGGCTTCAAGCTTTCTATCTCCTGGTGCAACACGTTCGACAACCAAATGATGCGCCTCTACCACGGCTACCACGGGCTGTACGCCTGTCGCAGACCCTGGGAGGACAGCATGGCCAAGATATGGAAACTATACTCCATGACCAAGAAAATGGAGACAGACAAAGAAATAGAACTCACGGCGAGACTTTTCCGCTCAGACGAGAAAATACTGGAAATGGAAAGGAAAATCGCCAGCCACGAGCTCACCAACCAGCTCCTGAAACAAGAGAGAGACCAATACAAGAGCCTGCTCGATGAAATCAAGGAAATGGTGAACAGCCAGAATACACGAGAATAAGGTAAAGGTTCCCTTGGGCAAGGGAACCTTTATTCATTTTCCATGATGACTCGCGGGCGCGGCAAGATGATACTTGGTAAACTCCTTAATCGTCTCTCACCGCCCACTAGGCCCGCCTATTGAAACATCCAATCTGTTCGCCCCCTGGAAACAAGTTATTTTGCTTGGCGATTTAAGTTGTTTTGCCCATGAAAACAAGTTGTTTTCCTAGGCAAAATAACTTGTTTCGCATTCCAAGAAAACTTGTCTTGAAAAACCCGCAAAACGATTGGCGGAACTGAACGCTTGTTCGCTTTTCATTCCCCATTGAGCCGCCTCGCCATGGTGGCACACCCCACGCGAAGCATTCCATGGAGATTCGCTAAAAAAGCCAGTACTACTGCCCTGGGGATTTCAGTACTACTGATATCCGATTTCAGTACTACTGAAAACGAAAAGCAGTAGTACTGACTTTTCGAAAACGCCCTTGTTTGTTAATAAACATTAACGCACGGAAAATTCCTTGCCATATATTTTTGAGGACAAATAATAATTCGTACCTTTGCACCCGCAAACGAGAAACAATGGTACCTTAGCTCAGGTGGTAGAGCATCGGACTGAAAATCCGTGTGTCCTTGGTTCGACTCCAAGAGGTACCACTCCTCCTTTCATTGGCGGTCCTCGCAAGAGGCCGCCTTTTTTGTTTTCACACTCTTTCACCACCTTTATCTTAATTTTTGCTCATTTGTTTGCCAAGGCAATAAATAATGTCTATATTCGCGAAGAATAAACTATTTACACATCTACTATGAACAGAATCTTGATAACAGCCTTCATGCTGCTAAGCGCGCTCACGTCCATGGCGCAAACCGACTACGGCAAGTATTACGAGAACCTGCCCACGGAAATGCCCGTGCCTACCCTACCCTCCATACCCGACAACAAAGTGAACTTGGCCGACTTCGGAGCCGTGGGCGACGGGGTGACCCTCAATACCGAAGCCATCAGCAAGGCCATCAACCAGCTCAGCAAAATGGGCGGCGGACACCTGATAGTGCCCGCGGGAATATGGCGCACGGGGCTCATCTCGCTGAAAGACAACATCGACCTCCACTTGGAAAAGAACGCCATACTGATGTTCTCACCCGACAAGAAAGACCTCCTCAAGCTGAAAGACGGAAAGATGGACGACAAAGCCACGCCCTTCATCAACGTGAGCAAGCGCAAGAACGTCTCCATCACGGGCGAGGGAACCATAGACGGAAACGGAGAATGGTGGCGACCCGTGAAGCGGAACAAGGTGAGCGACACGGAGTGGAACGTGTTCAAGAGCATGGGCGGCACCGTGACCGAGAAGGGAGACCTGTGGTATCCTTTTGACCTGACCCACTACGAGAATATTTGCGCTGACAAGGAGACGCAAGAGAAATACCGCAACCACATGATACGCTTCACCGACTGCGAAAACGTGCTCGTGCAAGGAGTGACACTACTCAACTCTCCCAAATTCCACTTGATACCCACCCGCTGCGATAACGTCATCATTGACGGCATCACGGTGAAGTGTCCTTGGAACGCGCAAAATGGCGACGCCATAGACATCAGCAGCTGTAAGAACGTGCTTATCGTCAATAACGTAGTGGACGCTGGAGACGACGGCATCTGCATGAAAGCAGGAGCGGGAGCCAAGGGCGTGGAATATGGCCCTTGCGAGAACATCAACATCCAGAACAACACCGTCTACCACGCCCATGGAGGCTTCGTGATAGGCAGCGAGTTCTCTGGCGGCGTGAAGAACGTGGTGGTGCGCGACAACAAGTTCTGCGGCACAGATACGGGATTGCGCTTCAAGAGCGCCGTGAAGAGAGGCGGCAAGACCGAGAAGCTTTTCATAGACCATATCTACATGACGGACATCAAGGACGAGGCCATCGTCTTCGAGACCACTTACTTCGACAACCACGTGGGAGCCAAGAAGCAACAGGCCGCCGCCACCCAGGAATACGCCCCCGAATTCCAGGACATCCATATCAGCGACATCGTGGTGAATGGGTGCGAGACGGGCATCGCGGCTCACGGGGCCGAAGGAATGGTGCACGACATCACCGTCAGCAATTCCCTTATCTTCTACAACAAAACCGCCAAAGACATAGACCCCGCTTGCGAGATAACGCTAAACAACGTGAAGTTCACCACCTTTGGCGAGTAAAGCCAAAAGAGAAATCAAGCGTAATGGCAATCGCGTAAGTAGAGGTGCCTTCCGCCGATAAACGCGGAAGGTACTCTATCGTCAATATTTTCCCGCCTCAGCTTGGGCATTTAAAATGTTTTGCGTATATTCGCGGCGTAAGAGACAAACTATTCCCGAAATAGGCAAACAAGAGACAACATGAGGAAAACATTGACCATTATGACCCTGGCCCTCACCACGCTGGCCACGCAAGCGCAGGCCGAAGGCATCCACCAGGAACTGAAACAGAAATTCATAGAGGGCGACGCGGGATTTATGTCGCTCGTGGCCCTGGCGCTGGTCATCGGACTGGCTTTCTGCATAGAACGCATGATCTACCTGAGCCTGTCGGAAATCAACGCCAAGCAATTAATGAGCGACATAAGCGACAAGGTGGCTGAAGGAGACGTGGAAGGAGCCAAGCGACTCTGCCAGGAAAGCAGGGGACCCGTGGCCGCCATCTGCTACCAGGGGCTGGAACGCAAAGACGAGAGACTGGAAGACGTGGAGCGCACCATCGCGGGATATGGCACCGTGGAGGCGGCCAACCTGGAAAAAGGCTGCAGCTGGATAACGCTCTTCATCGCCATGGCTCCCTCATTGGGCTTCCTGGGCACGGTAATCGGCATGGTGATGGCCTTTGACCAAATACAGCAAGCGGGCGACATCAGCCCCACCATCGTGGCATCGGGCATGAAAGTGGCGCTTATCACCACCATCTTCGGTATCATCGTGGCCTTGATACTGCAGGTGTTCTATAACTATATATTGTCCAAGATAGACCACCTGACGAGCCAGATGGAGGAATCTGCCATCACGCTGCTCGACGTGATCTCAAAATACCAGGAGAAACGATGAGACCACTGCGTCATTGGTCTACGGAACGGATTTCCCACCGTGTGCTCTACGCCTTGATAGGTGTCACCGTGGTGGCTTATGCCCTCTTCGCCTTGGTGGGATTCAACATTCCTTACGAGCAGGATCCAGACAAGAACGCCCCGCTTTTCACCGACCTGCTCCTCTGGCTAGGCTGGATCACCCTGGTTCTTTCCCTGGTCCTGGCGGTGGCTTCCACCGTCCATAGCCACAAGCTATCCCCCCGCAAGGCGGAAAGAAACGGCATCGCCCACCGCCGACTGTCACTCATAGTATGGCTGGTGGTAATCCTTTGCCTGGGCCTGACCTTCGCCATAGGCTCCACCGCTCCCATGTTTATCAATGGCGAAGACTACGAAGACCCGCTTTGGCTGAGAGTGGCCGACATGTTCGTCTATACATCACTGACGTTGCTGGCAGCCGCCGTGGGAGCGATGGTGTTCGGAGCCACTCGCTACATCCGCAAAAACAGGAAAGGAGGCAAACCATGATGATACGCCGCAAACGGCACGAAGTGCCTGGGCTGAACACCACATCCACGGCAGACATCTCTTTCATGCTCTTGATATTTTTCCTGGTCACCACGTCCATGGATCCTGACAAAGGATTGCTTCGCCAGTTGCCACCCATGGAGCCAAAGGAAACCGTGGCAAAAGAAGAACTGGTAGAAAAGCGAAACCTGCTGCGGCTGGAAATCAACAGCCAAGGCCAACTGACCGCTGACGGACAGCCTATCACTCCCGAGGAAATACCCGATAAGCTATTGCCGCTCGCCCGAAAGGCGGGGAAAAACCACGTGGTATGGCTGAGTTGCGACCCGGAAGCCAATTACGACACCTATTTCCAAGTGCAGGACCAGTTGGTCAAAGGATATGCCCAGTGGCGCGAGGAGGTATCTCGGCAAAAGACGGGCAAACCCTACGCCCGCCTGTCTGCCGAACAACAGGCCACCATTAGGGAACTTACACCCCAGAGGGTGGCGGAACAAGACCACACGACAGAGGAAAACAATCCCTTTGGCATAAAGGAAGGAGGCAACCCATGAGCCTCTTCGCCCGTCGCCGCAATCGGGAAGTGCCAGGACTGAACACAGCCTCACTGCCAGACCTGATATTCTCCGTGCTTTTCTTCTTCATGATAGTGACCCACATGCGGCAAGAGACACTCAAGGTGAGGTATCAAGTGCCGCAGGGCACGCAGCTCACCCGCCTCACCAAGAAATCGACCATATCGCACGTCTACATCGGGGAGCCGTCCGCCGACATGGCATCCGCCATGGGCAAGGGCACTCGCATACAATATAACGACAAGTATGTAACGCCCCAAGAACTGGCTCGATACCTGGCGGACGAACGAGCACGCATGGCACCCGAAGACCGCGAACGCATGATCGTCTCGCTAAAAGGCGACCTGCATACCAAAATGTCTGTCGTGCAAGAGGTAAAGCAAGCCCTTCGTCAAGCCAACGCCCTCAAGATAAGCTATTCCGCCTCGCAAAAACCCGCGGAACAATAAATCCCGTTTGGCATGATATCCCCAGGTCGGGAGAGTGCCATACGTGATTATATTGCCATAAAATTGCCATTTTAGTTTGGAATGCGAAAAATAAATGCTATCTTTGTAGCAAATTGTAATAAAATGGTACGCTTAAACTTAGACAAACTAGACTTAGAAATCCTGAAACTGGTCTCGCAAGACGCACGCATTCCTTTTCTGGAAGTGGCCCGACTCTGCAAGGTGAGCGGCGCCGCGGTACACCAACATGTCTCCAAACTCATACGCATGGGGGTCATCAAGGGTTCGCAATTCATCATAGACCCAGAGCGAGTAGGCTACGAGACCTGCGCTTTTATCGGGCTCTACCTGAAACAACCAGAGAACTTCGAAGACGTAGTGGAAAAACTCAAGCAAATACCAGAGGTGGTAGAGTGCCACTACACCACGGGCGGCATGGATCTCTTCGTCAAGATATACGCACACAACAATCATCATCTCCTGGAAATCATCCACGACAAGCTGCAACCACTGGGGCTGAGCCGCACGGAGACCATCATCTCCTTCAAATCAGCCATCTACCGCAGCCTGCCCTGCTCCAACCTGGAGACCATGTATGGGGTGATAGACACCGATAACCAGGAGGGCAAAAAGGAAGATGAACGTTCGGAATAAGCAGGTCGAGTTTTTTCCCTCCATAAACTATACTGGCTTTAGATAGTTATAACTCGACTCTAATTCACTTGATAAAACTATATTCCCGCACGGGAATATAGTTTAGCGCGAGTTCGACGAATTCCACTTTATGTGCGCAGCCCTGTTATCACCAAACTGTA